>ERZ888423.96-NODE-96-length-86641-cov-46.576768_pt1 | contig 86641 bp, 73 predicted proteins | sample MGYA00520523_ERZ888423 | MGnify/ENA primary metagenome ERZ888423 (study PRJEB32303, sample SAMEA104408611) | aquatic metagenome | biome: Brackish water; feature: Pelagic; material: water | place: Baltic Sea | collected 2014-06-08T10:24:00 | depth 30,27 m ...
TCCGGTGATCTTGGGTGCGGCGACGAACGGCTTGATGCCGAGACGCGGATACACCTCGGTCGGCAGATAGAACACGCCGTCCTTGGCGACCAGCGATACGGTCTTGATCGCTTTGATGTCGCGGGTCGGATCACCGGGGATCAGGAAAAAATCCGCCCGTTTGCCGCGCTCGACGGACCCGGTCGTCTGGTCGATGCCGAGGTAGCGCGCCATCTCGAGCGTCGCGCGTGCCAATGCCTCAGCAGGCGTGAACCCGGCCTTGACGAGCAGTTCGAGTTCGCGGTGATAGGTCAAAGATCCGCCGGTGTCGGTCCCGGGTACGATGAATATGCCTTTGGCATGCGCGCGACGCAGCAGGTCCATCAACTTGTCGAACGCCACTTTGGCACTGGCATCGCCACCGAAAGTATCGGGGTTCGACCACGCCTGCTTGAGATCGCGCTGCACGCCGATCGGCATGTTCGCGAAATAGTCCGTCGCACCCGGAGCGACGCTGCCGTCGCGGTTGAGCAGCAGGTTCTCGTGGATACCGATCGTCGGATCGAGGGCGATACCCTTGTCTTTCATCGTATCGAGCGTCGACTGCACCGCGGCGGAGTCGAGGTCCAGCCCCGACAAGCGACCGAGCGCCGTCAACCGGAACAGCGTCCGGGTGTCTTCACCGGGCTTGATGATCCATCCGAGCGCCAACTGGTTGATGTGCGTGATCTCGTCGTAGCCCGCCGCGATCATCGCGTCGGCGCTGGTGAAGGCGGGGACATGCCCCATGACCCGCAGCCCCAGCCTGCGCGCCTCGGCGACCAGTGCCGGCACCCACTGCGGGTTGACGCTGTTGTAGATCTTGATCGCCGTGAAACCGCGCGCCGCGTACCAGCGGACGGCCTCGACCGCCCGCGCTTCGCTGTCGACGACGAAGCCGTTGTTGGCGCTGAAGGGCGACTTGCCTTCGACGAAGCCGCTGCGCACGATCCGCGGTCCCGCCACTTCGCCGGCGATGATCCTGCGGTCGAGCGCATCGAGCACGCTGTTGCTGTTGCCCATGTCGCGGACGCCGGTCACACCCGCAAGCAGGTTGAGCATCGCACCGCTCTCACCGAGGTGGCCGTGCATCTCGAACATCCCGGGGACGAGCGTGCCGCCCGCCCCGTCGATCACGGTCTCGCCCGGCGTCGCCGGGCTGTCGACCGGCTGTACGCCGCTGATCGTCCGCCCGTTGACGACCACCGACATGGGCGCCGTCAACTGCTTCGCCACCGGATCGAAGAGACGGACGTTGACGATGCGGACGGGTCCGTCGAAGCGTTTTGCGGACTCACGCTGGAGGACCGCCCACCGCGCGCTTTGCCAATCGGCCGCAAGCTTGCGCAGGCGCGCATTCTCGCCCTCGAAGCCGGTACGGACCATGCCGCCGCTCGCAGACGGCAGCGCGATCAGGCGGTTGGCATCGTCCAGCAGCATGATCGTCGGGTTGAGATCGAGCCCGGTCAGATCGTAACGTGTGACCGCGAGTTCGCCTGCTGCGCCCTTGAGGGTCAGCCGCTCGCCCTTGGTCAGCGCGAGCGTGCCGCCCGGCAGCACATCGAGCGGACCCCCCGCTTTGAGGATCGCCCGCGCGTAGAGCTGCAAAGCCCACGGACTTGCGCTCTGCGCGATGTAGAGCTTCGAAGCCCCCTTCGCGCTGCCAGGGCCGCCCGAGTCTTTCCAGTTCGAAGTGGCGCCGCGCCGCCGGAAGGCCTCGTCGATCTTGCCGCCGAAGGTCTGGGTACCGGTGATCCTCCAATCGCCGGGCAGACCCTCGGCATCGAGCGTCAGCGTCTCTGCCACAGTCGGACCGCGTCCGTTGTCCTTGATGTCGAAGTCGATCTTGGCGGCGTTGCCATCGACCTCCACCACGAGCCGACCGATCTGCGTGTCTTGGCGGTAGAAGACGAAGCTCTCCGTCTCGGCCAAGGCGTTGGCGCTGAGAACGCAGAGCAGCAGAGCGACGGAGGAACGGAAGATCATCGGGCTGCCCTCTTTGGGTGGTCTGTTTGAGTGTGCCCCACCCCATACCGCCCCTGCCCCAGCGGCCGCAGGGTCACGCGGTCGATGAGGCGTGGTGCGGTGGCGCGCGGATCGTCAGGTTCCGGCCGCTCGACAGGCCCGCGCCAGCGGCGCGGTACGCGGTCGATGCCGATGGCGTGGATGGTGAGCGCGCCTGCGGCGTCGATGCGCAGCCGCAGCCACTGTTTGTAGTCCTGCACGCGCAGCGAGGAGAACGCCTCATTGGCGTGTCGACCGAAGAACCGCAACGATAGGAAGAGATAACCGCCCATCACCAGCGCGCCAGCGAACGCACCGACGGTGAAGGTGATGAGGCCCGCGAGCGCCATCTGGGGCAGCGAGCCGAAGGTCAGCCCCAGCACCTGCGTCGTGAACCACAGCGACAACCAACCCGAGAAGAACGCCGCAGCGAGGTGCGTGCAGGCGTGCGCGAAACCGCCGATGAGGCGGTACCACTTGGAGTGGGTGTCGGTGAAGAAGATGATCGCGGCGACGAACAGCAGAAGCCACAAACCGTTCACCGGCTCGCGCAGCGCGCCTTCGAGCGCCGCCAACAGCGCAGCCGGCAGCGAGGTCAGATCCTCCGGCCCGAAGGTCGCTGAGGCGAACCACGCGGACAACAGATAAAAGATACCGACGAGGCCCAGGAAGCCCGGGTTGAGCCAGGGGAAAAGGAGGTTCCGCCAGGTCATCTGCCGCGAGGTGTCGGCGTCGGGGAAGGTGGCGCGTAGTTTGTGGCCGGTGCGGAGCGTATCTCCCGCGGGCACATGTGTCGGATGCAAAAACGCCCCGCCGCCGCCGGAGACGATCTTCTGTTGGCCGTCGGCGCTCTCGTGGCGCTTGTAGTGGTGCAGGTCGCCGGTGAGGAATACGGCGATCTTGCGGCCAAGGACACGCTCCTCGAGGTCGCGCAAGGAATCGTCGGAGTAGCCGGTGAACGCCGGATAGCTCTCGGCGTAGATCCACTGCGGGCTCGGCACGCAGAGGATGATGTTGGCTTCCGGGGGCATGCGCGCCGAGACATCACGGAAATAACGCTCCTGCGGCTCGTCCATCTCGGAACCGAACTGAAGGTCGACGGCGCAAAGCCACCAGTCCCCGGGCAGCTGCAGCGCGAAGTAGCTGCGGGTCTGGCCGGTGGCGCAACCTGCGAAGCCGCGCTCGGGACGGCAGAAGAGCCGCGAGAACGCGATCAGACTGTCGAACCAGTCATGGTTGCCGGGCACTGCGAATACTTTGGGCGTGCGACCGGCGGCCGCGAAGGCTGCGGCGTATGGGGCTTCGGTGCGCTCTTCGTAGGCGCCGCGCGTGGGATACGGATAGACCTGATCACCACCGAACACGAGCACGCTGCCCGCGCGGGTGTGCACAACGGCGCCGTCCGCGCCCTCGACATCGAGCTCCGCGGCGGCGATGCCGCGCGCGACGGTGTAGGTGGGGTTGAAGCCATCACCGACATCGCTCACGAAGTCGAACCAGAATTCGCCCTCCGGTGCGTCGGCCTCGAAGCGGAAGACGCCCTGCGGCTGGTTGGAGAGCGCTTCGATGAGACGCGAGTCCGAGTGCCGGCCGAAGAGATTGGCGACGGTCATCATCCACGCCGACTGCGCGAGCACATCGGCGTTGTACCAGCCGACCATCTTGGCCTGCTTGGTGGGAACGGGTGGTTCGCGCATCGTCTGATCCGCCTCAGCCGCCGCGCAGCGTGCTGGCCGGCGGTTGTTTCAGCACCGAGCGCGTGGCGAGCCAACCGCTGGCGGCCACCAACCCGCCGCCGCCCAAGAGTCCGACCACCCACAGCGTCGCATCGAAGCTGTACTGCACCTCGAGGAACTCACGCGCGATGAAATACCCTGCGAGCGTCGCGCCGATCGCGGCGAGCAAACCCGAGAGCAGCCCGAGCGCGGTGAACTCGGCGAGGATGCCGCGGGCGACGGTGCTGCGGCTCGCGCCGAGCGTGCGCAACATGGCGCTCTCGTAGCGGCGCTCGTCGCGCGTCGCCTGCACGGCGGCGAGCAGCACGACGATGCCCGCCAAGAGCGTGAAGAGGAACACGCTCTGTACCGCGAGGGCGGCCTTGTCGATGACGCTGCGTACCTGCGTGAGGATGTCATCGAGGTCGAACACCGAGACGCTCGGATAGCGCCGCACGAGCTCCGCGACCACCTGTCCCTCGCCCTTCTCCAAGTACGCGCTCGTCATCCAGGTACCGGCGAGTTCATCGAGCAGCCCCGGCGGGAACACGAGGAAGAAGTTCGGCTGGAAGCTGTCCCACTCGATCTTGCGTACGCTCGCCACCTCGGCTTCGAGCGTCTCGCCTGCGATATCGAAGGTCATGCGGTCGCCGATCTTGAGGCCGAGCTCCTGCTGGTACTCATCGGAGATCGAGACCAAAGGCTTGCCGTGGTCGGCTTTCGTCCACCAACGGCCCTCGATGACCTTGTTGTCATCGCCGAGATCGGCCTGCCAGGTGATGTTCTGGTCGCGGTTCGCGAAGCGCTCGCCGCGATCGTCCTTGAACGTGAGGTCGGTCACCGACCGACCGTTGATGTCTGTCAGGCGCGCGCGGATCATCGGCAGCGCGCGCGAGGTCTCGGCACCACGCGCCTCGAGGAAGGTACCGAACTCGGCCTGCACATCGGGCGGGATGTTGATGAAGAAGAAGTTGGGGAGGTCCTCGGGGAGGCTGCGTTTCCAATCCGCCAACAGGTCGTTCCGCACCACCGCGAGCAGCAGCAGCACCATCAGGCCCAAGCCGAAGGCGACGATCTGCACGATGCTCTCGCCGCGACGCCGGCTCAGGTTGGCGATGCCGTAGCGCCAGGACACGCCGACCGTCCCGCGCAGCGAGCCGGCGAAGCGCACCAACAGCCAACCAGCGACCGCAAGCACACCCAAAAATATCGCAAGACCGATGATGAAGCCGGCGAAGAGGCGCGGCTCGCGCACCACCCACCACACGAGGAACGCGACCGCGAGCACGGCGGGGCCGAAAGCGAGCCAGACGAGCGGCGTCGGCGCACCGATATCGCGACGCAGCACGCGGATGGCGGGCACGCGCGAGAGCTGCAGCAGCGGCGGCAGCGCGAATCCCGCGAGCAGCGCGATCGAGGTCATGAAGCCGAGGCCGAGCGGCGCGAAGCCTGCGGTCGGAAGATCCGTACGCAACAGCCCCTGCAGCGCCCGCAACAACCACTCCTGCGCGAGGTAGCCGATCGCCGCCCCCAGGATCGAGGCCGCGACCGCGATCACGAAGAGCTGCACCAGCGACACCGTGAGCGTGAACATACGGCTCGCGCCCAGGGTCTTGAGGAGCGCGACCGAGTCGAGATGACGCTGTACATAGCGACGCGCGGCCATCGCGACCGCGACCGCGCAGAGCAGCACGGCGACCAGGCTCGCGAGCGACAGGAACCGCCCAGCGCGGTCGGTCGCGGTCTGGATCTGCGGGCTCGCCTCGCTGACATCGAGCAACCGTTCGCCGCGTTGACGCGTACCGTCGAGCCATTTTTTGAAGTCGGCGACCGCTTTCGTCTCGCCCGCGAACAGCACGGCCTCGCTCGCGCGCGAGCCGGGCTGCAGCAGCTTCGCGGCCTCGAGATCGTCACGGTGCACCAGCATCGAGGGCGCGAGCTCGGCGAAACCGCCGCCCTGATCGGGACGGGTGATGAGCACGCGGCTGACACGCAAGCTCAGCTCACCCACGGTCAACGTTGCGCCGACCTCGCCGCCGAGCGTGGAGAGCAGTTTTGAGTCCGGCCAGACCTCGCCCCGCGGTGGCCCGGCGGACACCGAGACCGGCGCGCCGAAGGCGGTCCCTGAGACGCCGACCTTACCCCGCAGCGGGTAGCCGTCGCCGACGAAGCGCACATTGGAAAGCTGGGTCGCCTCGCCCAACTGCGCCATGCTGAGCACCGAGGTCGAGCGTGCGACGGTGAGGCCTCGGCGCCGCGCCTCGGTCTCGTAGGCATCCCCGATGGGGCGCGGTGACTCGAGGCGCAGGTCGGCAGCCAACACCTCGTTGGCCTGCAGCGCGACCGATTGTTTGATGCGATCGACGAGGAAACCGACGCCGGTGAGTGCGGCGACCGCGACCGTCAACGCGAGCAACAGGATGCCGAGTTCGCCTGAACGCCACTCACGGGCGAGCTGACGCAGGGCGAGCGGGATGGCGTTGACGGTGGCCATGTCAGCCGGGGGCGAGCCGCCCCGCCTCCATGACGAGCATACGGCCGCACCGTGCAGCGAGGTCGCGGTCGTGGGTCACGAGGAGCAGCGTGGTGCCGGATCTCGCGTTGAGATCGAACAACAGGTCGGCGATGCGACCGCCGGTGACCGTGTCGAGGTTGCCGGTGGGCTCGTCCGCGAACAACACCGCCGGGCGCACCACGAACGCGCGGGCGATGGCGACGCGCTGCTGTTCGCCGCCCGAGAGCTGGCGCGGATAGTGACCGACGCGGCTGCCGAGGCCGACATGCTCGAGGGCTTCGCGGGCGCCCGCACGGGCGTCGCGGCGACCGGCGAGCTCGAGCGGCAGCATCACGTTCTCGAGCGCCGTCAGCGCCGGCACGAGGTGGAAGGACTGGAACACGAATCCGACCCGTTCGGCTCGCAGCCGGGCGCGGCCGTCCTCGTCGAGCGAGTTCAGGTCTTGGCCGGCGAGCAGCACCCGGCCGGAACTCGGCAGGTCGAGCCCGGCGAGCAAAGCGAGGAGCGTAGACTTGCCTGCGCCCGAGGCGCCGACGATCGCGACCGATTCTCCGGCACGCACCTGGAAGGACACCTCGCGGACGATGGCGAGCGGCCCCTCCGGACTGCTAACCTCCTTACCCAGATCTTGTGCCTCGAGGACTGTTTCTTTGTTGCTCAAACTGATCGCTTCCCTGTCCGTTGGACTGTTGCTGTCGATGGCACCGGCCGCTGCGTCACCCGCTGCCACGCCCGCCCCCGCTATTTTGGTGGTGGGCGACAGCATCAGCGCAGGGTACGGGTTGACGGCCAAAGAGGGCTGGGTCGCCCTCCTCCAAAACCGCCTGAAGGCACAAGGTTACGGGTACCGCGTGGCCAACGCCAGCGTCAGCGGCGAGACCACGACCGGGGGCCTCGCGCGGCTGCCCCGAGCGCTCTCCGTACACCGTCCCGCCATCGTCATCCTCGAGCTCGGCGGCAACGACGGGCTGCGGGGGCTGCCCCTCGAGACCTCTCGCGCCAACCTCGAGCGGATGATCGTCCTCTCCAAGGACGCCGGCGCCCAAGTGCTGCTGCTCGGCATGAAGATCCCGCCGAATTACGGGGCGCGGTACTCGGAAGGCTTCGAAAAGGTGTTCCGCGACCTCGCCCGCCAGCACCGACTCGCCTTCGAGCCGTTCTTCCTGTCAAAGATCGCACTCGAACCGGGCATGATCCAAGCGGACGGTCTGCACCCCACGGCCAAAGCCCAGCCCATGATGCTCGAGACGATGTGGCCGGCGTTGCGTCCGTTGCTGCAACGCTGACCTCGGGCTAAAGTCAGGGCATGACAACTCCCCGCCATTGGCTCGACTCCTACCCCACCGGCGTGCCGGCTGACATCGACCCGCTGCAGATCCGCTCTGTCGCACACCTCGCCGAGGAGAGCTTCACGCGCTTCGCCGACCGGGTCGCGTTCGTGCAGATGGGCCGCAACATCACCTATCGCGACCTCGATACGCAGACCCGCGCGTTCGGTGCCTGGCTGCAGCAACACACCGGCCTCAAGCGCGGCGGCCGCGTCGCCATCATGATGCCGAACCTGCTGCAGTACCCGATCGCACTCTTCGGAGTGCTGCGCGCCGGCGGTACGGTGGTCAACACCAACCCGCTCTATACCGCACGCGAGCTCGAGCACCAGCTGAAGGACTCGGGCGCCGAGACGGTGGTGATCCTCGAGAACTTCGCCCATGTGCTGCAGGAGGTCATCGGCCGCACGCAGGTGAAGCATGTGGTGGTGACCAGTGTCGGCGAGCTGCTCGGCTTCCCGAAGGGCGCCATCGTAGACTTCGTGGTGCGTACCGTACGCAAGCAGGTCCCCGCATGGTCGCTGCCGGGCCACCACCGCTTCCTCGATGTGCTCGCCGTCGGCGCGCGTCATGCGCTGCAACAGATCGACCTCGGCCACGACGATCTCGCTTTCCTGCAGTACACCGGCGGCACGACCGGCGTCTCGAAAGGCGCGATGCTGAGCCACGGCAACATCGCGGCCAATGTGCTGCAATCCACGGCCTGGACCGAGCCTGCCTGGCCGCGCGACACGCACGGCACCGCGATCACCGCACTGCCGCTGTACCACATCTTCGCGCTCACCGGGAACTGCATCGTCTTCCTGCGGCTCGGCTGGACCAACGTCCTCATCACCAACCCGCGCGACTTCCCGGCCTTTGTCAAAGAAATCGCGAAGTACAGGTTCACCTTCATCTCCGGCGTCAACACGCTGTTCAACGCGCTGCTGCACACGCCGGGCTTCGAGAAGGTCGACTTCAGCGCGCTGCGTTGCACGCTCGGCGGCGGCATGGCTGTGCAGCGCACCGTCGCAGAGCGTTGGAAGCAGGTGACGGGCTGCATCCTCACCCAGGCCTGGGGTCTCACCGAAACCTCGCCCGGCGCATGCATCAACCCGATCACCGAGGACTTCAACGACTCGATCGGACTGCCGATCTCCTCGACCGAGATCGGCATCGCCGACGACGATGGCAACATGCTGCCCATCGGCCAGTCCGGGGAGATCTGCGTGCGCGGACCCCAGGTCATGGTGGGCTATTGGAACCGCCCCGAGGAGACCGCGAAGGTCATGTTGCCGGACGGCTGGCTGCGCACCGGCGACATCGGCCGCATCGACGCCCGCGGCTTCGTCTACATCGAGGACCGCAAGAAGGACATGATCAACGTCTCCGGCTTCAATGTGTACCCGAACGAGGTCGAGAGCGTCGCGGTGACGCATCCGGGCATCCTCGAGGCCGCTGCGGTGGCGCAGCCGAGCGAGCAATCGGGCGAAGCGGTCGCGCTGTTCGTGGTCCGCAAGGATCCGACGCTCACCGAGGAGCAGGTCATCGATCACTGCCGTACCGCGCTCACGGGCTACAAGTTGCCGAAGCACGTCTATTTCAGGAAGGAACTGCCGAAGACCAATGTCGGCAAGATCCTGCGCCGCGAACTGCGCGACGAGGCGGCGAAGCTCTAGGGCTGGGCGTCGGGGTCGAACAGGCGCCGGTGCTCGAGGATGGCGAACCGGTCCGTCATCCCGGCCACATAGTCCGCCACCACACGGGCGCGGCCCGCGCGGCCACCCGCGGCTTCGGCGTCCCGCGCCGCGCGCTGGTGCTCGGCGGGCAGCAGGTCGATGTCCGTGAGCAGCGCCTCGAAGAGCTCCCGCAGCATGCGGCGTGACTGCTCGGTCATGCGCAGCACGCGGCTGTGGCGGTAGAGGTTGGCGTTCAAGAACCGCTTCAGCTCGGTGTGCGCCGCGTACACCGCCTCGCTCATCACCGCCAGCGGTGCGGGCTGCGTGCGCACTTCGTCGATGGACGCCGGCGACGCGGTCGCGATGCGCGCACGCGTGGCGATGATCACATCCCCCACCACCCTGCCGATCATGCGACGGATGGTCTCGTGCACGAGGCGACGCCCCGCGAGCCCGGGGTGCGCGGCGAGCGTCTCGTCGTAGGCGTCGCCGAACAGCGCCGTGCCGCGCAGCGCTTCGACCTCGATCAGACCTGAGCGCAGTCCGTCGTCGACATCGTGGTTGTTGTAGGCGATCGCGTCGGCGAGGTTCGCGAGCTGCGCCTCGAGCGAGGGCTGCTCGCGCCGCAGGAACCGCTCGCCGATGTCGCCCAAGCTGCGGGCATTGGCCGCCGAACAGTGCTTGAGGATGCCCTCGCGCGTCTCATAGGTGAGGTTCAATCCGTCGAAATCGGCGTAGCGCTCCTCCAGCAGGTCGACCACGCGCAGCGATTGCAGGTTGTGCTCGAAACCGCCGTACTCGCGCATGCACTCGTTGAGCGCGTCCTGCCCGGCATGACCGAAGGGGGTGTGGCCGAGGTCATGCGCGAGGCAGATGGCCTCGGTGAGCGCCTCGTTGAGCTGCAGGGCGCGGGCGATGCTACGGCCGATCTGCGCGACCTCGATCGAGTGCGTGAGGCGCGTACGGTAGAGATCGCCTTCGTGGTTCACGAACACCTGTGTCTTGTAGACGAGGCGGCGGAAGGCATTGGAGTGGATGATGCGGTCGCGGTCGCGCTGGAACTCCCCGCGGGTCGCAGGCGGGGGCTCCGGGACGCGGCGACCGCGGCTCGTGGTGTCGTGCGCGGCGTAAGGTGCGAGCGGGGCGTCGTTCAGGGCCGCCGTGGTCATGACAGATGGGCCACGAGCGTCGCCTCGAAGGCGTCCGATGGCCAGTCGGCGGTGACGAACGCGCGACCGATACCTTTGAGCAGCACGAGCCGCAGCTTGCCACCCTGGACTTTCTTGTCGAGCTGCATCGCGGCACGCGCCGCGTCAGGCGTCACGGCACCGCGCGCCTCGGTGCGCAGCCCGAGCCGTGCCAGCAAAGAATCCACGCGCGCGGCCTCCGCCGCGGGCAACCAACCGGCGCGCTGCGACATCCCCGCCGCCATCGCAAGCCCGACGCCCACCGCCTCGCCATGCAACCAAGGACCGAACCCGGTCACCTGTTCGATGGCGTGCCCGAAAGTGTGGCCGAGGTTGAGGAGCGCCCGTTCACCGGTCTCGCGCTCATCGCGCGAGACCACGCCCGCCTTGATGGCGCAGCAGCGCTGCACCGCGTGCGCGAGCGCTGCGGGGTCGAGCGCGAGCAAGGCATCGGCGTTCGCCTCCAGCCAGGCGAAGAAATCCGCATCGCAGATCAGCGCGTGCTTCACCACCTCGGCGAGACCGGCGCGCAGTTCGCGCGGCGGCAGCGTCACGAGCGTCGCGGTATCGGCGAGCACTGCGAGGGGCTGATGGAAAGCACCGATCAGGTTCTTGCCGCCCGGATGGTTGACGCCGGTCTTGCCGCCGACCGAGGAGTCGACCTGCGCGAGCAGCGTGGTCGGCACCTGCAGAAAGCCGACGCCGCGCTGGTAGCACGCGGCGGCGAAGCCCGTCATGTCACCGACCACGCCGCCGCCGAGCGCGACCACGAGGTCGTCGCGCGCGAAACGGTTGGCGACCAGGGTATCCAGGATGCGCGAAACGGTGGGCAGCGTCTTGTGGCGCTCACCGTCGGGCAGCACGATCTCGAGCAGCGGCGCGGCCGCGGTGCCGACGGCGGCTGCGCGGGCCGCCTGCAGACGCGGTGCATAGAGTGGACCGACGATGTCGTTGGTGACCACCGCGACCTGACGCGCGGGCAGCAGCGCCGCCAACAGCGCGGCATCGTGCAGCAACCCCTCGCCGATGTAGATCGGATACGAGCGGTCGCCCAAGGGCACCGTGAGGGCTGGAACGGGCAGGTCCACGGTCAGAGTATACGGTCCGGCAAGGCTGCGACGATGCGCTCGACGATGTCCTGCACGCGACTGCCGTCGGTCCGGACCGTGAGATGCGCGACCTCGGCATAGAGCGGTGCACGGTGCGCCATCAGCTCGGCCAAGCGGGCCGTCAGATCGGTGGCGCCCGCCAACAACGGCCGGTGGGCGCTGCGTCGCACACGCTCGGCCTGCCGGGCGACCGAGGTCTCGAGATAGACCACCGTTCCGCTCGACTGCATCGCCGCACGGTTCTCGGGCAGCAGGATCGCGCCACCGCCGGTCGAGACCACGAGACCCGGCTGCGAGACCAGATCGAGGATGACAGCCGACTCACGGACGCGGAACCCTGCCTCGCCTTCTTTGTCGAATATGAGGGTGATGTCAGCCCCGGTGCGACGCTCGATCTCGAGGTCCGAGTCCACGAACGGTAATCGCAGCCGACGGGCGAGCCGTTTGCCCACAGCGGTCTTGCCCGAACCCATCGGGCCTACCAAGAAGATGTTCCGCAGATCCTCCATACCCGCAGGATATCCCAGCCGGGGGCGCCGCCGCCCGCGAGGCGGCCGCGTCATCAGCGGACCCCTGCAATCCGGTAATATCGGCGTGCCGTGAAATTCTCCTTCCAGAAACTGGCCCTTTGGGCCGGCGCGGCGCTCGCCGGGCTGGCACTCGTCGTCGCCACCCTGATCTCGGGCGCCTATGTGTTCGTGCAGCCCTCGCTGCCGAGCGTCGAGGCGATGCGTCAGATCGAACTGCAGGTACCGCTGCGGGTCTACTCGCGCGACGGCAAGCTGATCGCGCAGATCGGCGAACAGCGGCGCATCCCGGTGACCTACGACGAGGTCCCGGAGATGGTCCGGCAGGCCTTCATCGCCGCCGAGGACGACCAGTTCTTCCAACATTCGGGGTTCGATTACCCCGGCATCGCACGCTCGCTGCTGGTGAATGTCGTGCCGGGCCGACGGCTGCAGGGCGCGAGCACGATCACCCAACAGACGGCCCGCAACCTGTTCTTGACGCAGGATCGCACCTGGCGGCGCAAGGTACAGGAGATGTTCCTGACCTACCGCATCGAGCGTGAGTTCTCGAAGCAGGAGATCCTCGGGCTCTATCTCAATGTCATCAGCTTCGGCAAACGCACCTATGGCGTGGCTGCGGCGGCGGACTACTACTTCGGTAAGAACCTCGACGAACTCAGCTTGGCCGAAGCCGCGACGCTGGCCCGAGTGCCGCAGGCACCGTCGCGCTACAACCCGATCAGCAACCCTGAGGCGGCGGCCGAGCGGCGCCGTTATGTGCTGCGGCGCATGCGCGAGATCGGCCTCATCGACGAAGCCGCTGAGCAGCGCGCGATCGCCGAGAAGGTGCGGGCCCGGGAGCACGCGCAGAGCTTCGATGTCGAAGCGCCCTACCTCGCCGAGATGGCGAGGCTCGAGCTCGTGAAGCGGCTCGGGGCGGCTGCGCAGAACGAGGGCTTCAAAATATACACGACCATCGACCCAAGAATGCAGTCCGCGGCCAACCGTGCGGTGCGCACGGGGCTCATCGACTACGACCGCCGCCACGGCTGGCGCGGCGGCGTCGAGCGCGTCACGCTGCAGGAGACGGACGCCGAGGACACGCTCGAGGACCTGCTGGTCGGCCGTCCGTCAAGCGACCCGTTGCTGCCTGCGGTGGTGATACAGGTCGGGCCGAAAGCGGCGCGGGTCTATGTGCGGGGCAAGGGCTACGCCGACATCGAGTGGGAGGGGCTGTCTTGGGCCCGGCCCAAGATCGGCGCCCGCACAGGCGCAGCGCCCAAGGCCGCGAGCGAGATCGTGGCGCGGGGCGATCTGGTCTATGTGACGCTCACTGCCACCAAGGCCACGGGCAAAGAGGGCGCGACGGATGCCGCGCCGCCGTCGCTCAACGCACGGCTCGCGCAGATGCCCGAGGCCGCCTCGGCGCTGGTCGCTCTGAAACCTGACGATGGCGCCATCCTCGCGCTGGTCGGTGGTTTCGATTACTTCGACGCCAAGTCCGGCAAGTTCAACCGTGCCACGCAGGCGCAGCGCCAGCCCGGGTCGGGCTTCAAACCGTTCCTGTACTCGGCGGCGCTCGAGAACGGCTTCACAGCGGCCTCGCTGATCCTCGATGCCCCGTTCGTGATCGACGATTCGAGCATGGAAGAGGCCTGGCGGCCGGAGAACTCGAGCGGCGAATTCTACGGCCCGACGCGGCTGCGCGAGGCGCTGGTGAAATCCCGCAACCTCGTATCGATCCGGCTGCTGCAGGCGGTCGGGATGTCACCGGCCATGGCTTGGGCGGAACGGTTCGGCTTCGAGCGCGCCCGGCTGCCGCGCAACCTCACGCTCGCGCTCGGCACCAACAGCGCGACACCGCTGCAGGTCGCCACGGCCTACGCCGTGTTCGCGAACGGCGGCTACCGCGTGCAACCTTGGTTCATCGACCGCATCGAGGACCCGAAGGGCGAGATCGTCTTCCAGTCCGCGCCGCGCCGCGCGGGCTGCGATGCAGAGGACAACGCGGCAGGCGCGACGGGCTGCAACCTGCCCGAAGCGCTGCGCGCGCCGCGCGCCATCAGCGCGGCGAACGCGTGGCTGATGACCGACTTCATGCGCGAAGCGGTCGTGCGTGGCACCGGGGTGCGTGCTCGCGCGCTCGGCCGCAGCGACATCGCCGGTAAGACCGGCACCACCAACGAATCGCGCGACACCTGGTTCAACGGCTACAGCCGCAGCGTCGTCGCGACCGTGTGGGTGGGCTTCGACCAGGCCCAGCCCCTCGGCGAAGGCGAGGAAGGCAGCCGTACCGCCGTGCCGATCTGGACCGACTTCATGCGCGACGCGCTCGCCGGTGTGCCGCAGCGCGGCTGGCCGATGCCGGAAGGTCTGTTGCAGGCTCGGGTCTCGCTCGAGACCGGCGGATTGGCGAGCGTCGACGACCCGGACGGCATCTTCGAGACCTTCATGCTCGATCGCATGCCGACCGGCGGCATCCTCGGCGGCAACGAGATGGCCGGGGTCGGCACTTCGGGCGTCGGCACCGTCGACCCCACCACTGCCGAGCCGATCTTTTGAAGAAGCCCTCGCCGCGCGCGGAGCACCTGCGTCGCGCCGTGGCACAGGAAGCGGCGCGGGTGATGTCCGAACACGGGGTGCGTGATTTCCTCTTCGCCAAGCGTAAAGCCGCCGAGCGCTTCGGCATCGTCGACGGCTCCTTGCTGCCGCGCAACATCGAGATCGAGGAGGCGCTGCAGGAATACCAACGCCTGTTCGGCGGTGAATCGCATGTGGAGTCGCTGCTCGCACAGCGCCTCGTGGCGCTCGATGTCATGCGGCGGCTGCGCGACTTCCAGCCACGGCTCGTCGGACCGGTGCTCGCCGGCACCGCGACCCAGCACGACGATGTGCTGCTGCACGCCTTCGCCGAGCGCGTCGAGACCCTCAGCCTGCGCCTGATGGACGAGCGCATCCCGTTCGAGGTGGGCGAGCGGCGCCTGCGCTACACCGCCGAGCGTGTCGTGCAACAGCCCGCGCTGCGTCTCGCGGTCGATGACCAGCCGGTGGAGATCGTGGTGTTCCCGCTCGATGGCATCCGCCAATCGCCGGTGTCACCGGTCGACGGCAAACCGATGCGCCGCGCCGACGCGGCGGAGGTCGCCGCGCTCATCGAAACGGGGTGACGCGGGCGGGCTGAACGGAACCCGTTCAGCGCTTGGTGATCGGCGTGTACTCGCGCTTGACCGGACCGGTGTAGAGCTGGCGCGGCCGACCGATCTTCATGCCCGGGTCGCTGATCATCTCCTGCCAGTGCGCCACCCAGCCCGCGGTGCGCGCGATCGCGAACATCACCGTGAACATCGAGCGCGGGATGCCGAGCGCGCTGTAGATGATGCCGGAGTAGAAGTCGACGTTCGGGTAGAGCTTGCGGGAGACGAAATATTCGTCCTTCAGCGCGATCTCCTCGAGTCGCTGCGCAAGCTCGAGCAGGGGGTTGTCGGCGCGACCCATCTTCGCGAGCACCTTGTGGCACATCTCGCGGATGATCGTGGCGCGCGGGTCGAAGTTCTTGTAGACGCGGTGGCCGAAGCCCATCAGGCGCACATTGCTTGTCTTGTCCTTCACCTGCGCGAGGAACTTCGGGATGTTCTCGACGCTGCCGATCTCCTCGAGCATCTCGAGCACGGCCTCGTTCGCGCCGCCGTGCGCCGGACCCCACAGCGCCGAGACGCCCGCTGAGATCGCGGAGTACGGGTTCGCACCGGTGGAGGCTGCAAGGCGGACGGTCGAGGTGCTGGCGTTCTGCTCGTGGTCGGCGTGCAGGATCAGCAACAGGTCGAGCGCCTGGGCGGCGAGCGGATCGATGTGATACGGCTCGCAAGGCACGGCGTAGAACATGTGCAGCAGGTTGCTGCAGTAGTCGAGATCGTTGCGCGGATAGATGAACGGCTGCCCGAGCGCCCGCTTGTACGCCGCCGCCGAGATCGTCGGCAGCTTGGCGATGATGCGGTGCATGAAGATCTCGCGGTGCCGCGGATTATTGATGTCCATCGAGTCGTGATAGAACGCCGACATCGAGGCCACGATCGCGCTCACCATCGCCATCGGGTGCGCGTCGTAGTGGAAGCCGTTGTACATGCGCAGCAACGACTCGTTGATCATCGTGTGCCGCTGGATGCTGACGGTGAAATCCGCGAGCTGCTTCGCATCCGGCAGATCGCCGTAGTTCAGCAGGTAGGCGACCTCGATGAACGAGCTGTGCGCCGCGAGCTGCTCGATGGGGTAGCCGCGATAGAGCAGGACGCCCGCATCGCCATCGATGTAGGTGACCTTGCTCTCGGTGCTCGCCGTGGCCATGAAGCCCGGGTCGAAGGTGAAGACGCCGTGGTCCTTGTTGAGGGCGCCGATGTCGATGACATCAGGGCCGACAGTGCCGGAACGGACCGGCAGCGTGGACTTCTTTCCGGAGGCGGTGTCGAGCAGTTCGAAGGTCTTGTTGGCCATGGTGAGCGTCGTCGTGTGGAGTCGTGTGGGGTCGCCGTCGCTAACGCGCAACGGCGTGGTGGAAACTTGACACGAGAGCGTGACGGAATCAAGGCGGTGTGTTGCAGATCCCCTGCTATCGGCTCACTCGACCACTTTGTAGAGGCTCCCCGGCTTCAGTGCACCGTTCGGATAAAGCCCGTTGATGAGCTGCAGTTCTTCCTTCTGGAAGCGCTCGACCGGTACGGCCGCCGCGTAGTCCTCGAGGCGCGTGCTCGCCTCAGCGGTGCGGATCCTCACCCGGAACGGCTCGGCCAGCGGGAACTCGGCGGGCTTCAGGCCGCGCAGCGTCTCGACCACCGACTTGAAGAGACCATCGGCCTCCGGCACACCGCGGGCGGATGCGCGGCTCGCACCGGCGAAGAGATAAGCCGAATTGCCGCGGTAAAGCACGGCCCAACGCACGGGGCCGGCGCCGTTGTCGAGCGGCGAGCCCGAGGAGGTGACGGCCGTGAAGCCCTGCATCCCGTTGGCGGTGAAGGATTCGGTGCTGCGCACAGTCGCGCCCTTGAGCTTGGTGTAGAGGAACTCCCGCGGCCCCTGGGTGGGCGGCACGGCCTCGACCGTCACCTGCATGAAGGTGTCGCGCGTCGGGGTGTAGGCGAGCAGCCGATCGCGCTGGTTATCGAGGGTCCAACCGCGCGGCACGGCGAGGGTGATGCCGAGCTCCGCATGATAGAAGCGGTTGTCGCGGACGAGGCCTTGGGCGCGGCTCGAGCCGTAGGTCATGCCGTCGATGCGGCGCAGGTAGGCCTCACGGTTGTCGATCCAGCCGCCGGGCGGCCCTTTCTCGAGCTTGGCGGACGCCTTGGCGGCCTGGATGGCGCGGGCGTTGGGCGCGGGGTGCGACGACAAGAGGCCGTGGTGCCCGCGCGGCTGGCGGCCTTCGGCGCGGGCGCGGTCGATCTCGAATCGCTCGCCGCGCTTGAACATCTCGAACACCTCGGCCATCGCCTCGGGCCGGTAGCCCGCGGCGGTGGAGAACAAGAGCCCAACCCGGTCGGCTTCCATCTCGTTCTCGCGACCGTAGCCCTGCATGCCTAACTGGGTAGCGACGCCGGCGAGGTTGGCCAGAGCGCCCGATCCGGTCAGCACCGCGGTGCCCAGCACCAAGAGCGACGAGGCGATGCTGGCGGTCTGGCGGTTCTGCGGATGTCTCTGCGTGACATGCGCGATCTCGTGGCCGATCACCGAGGCGAGCTCGGCCTCGGAGTTCAGGTGCAGCAGCAGGCCGCGATGCAGATAGACGAAGCAGCAACCGGTGGTGAAGGCGTTGATGGAGTCGTCGTCGAGCACGACGAACACCCACTCGGCATCCGGCAGCGTGCTGCGGCGCGCGATGCGCTGACCGAGTTCGTTGATGTAGTCCTGCAGCCCTTGGTCGGCGTAGACGCCATAGGCCTTGAGGATCTGCTCGTGCGCCTTCCGCGAGGCGGAGCTGGTCTTCGCGGTCTGCGGGGTCGCCATGGGCGCGGCCACGACCGCGAACGCGGTAAGAAGCGGGAGCAACAGGCGGCGCATACGGGTGTTCATCGGTAGGTGGGAGTGGCCCACGCTACCAAAGTTCCCGGTCGGCGGGGGAACCCCGCGAACGGTCTCAGCGCGCCGCGGCGGCGGCGTATTTCTTGCGGAACTTGTCGACGCGACCCGCGGTGTCGAGCATCTTCTGCTTGCCCGTGTAGAACGGGTGGCAGCTCGAGCAGACTTCGACCTGCAGGTTCTGGCCGAGGGTGGATCGGGTGGTGAAGGTGTTCCCGCAAGAGCAGGAAACCGTCATTTCAGTGTATTCGGGGTGAACCGACGCTTTCATGGCCAGACTTCCGGGGCGTGCAAGAGAAAAATGGTCGCGCAGTCTAACGACAGGGCTGTGGGTTCACAAGCGCCGCGGAGTCTGCAGGTCCCGTCGCCCGTGCCATCTGTGGATAACTCTGTGGAGCCTTGACCAGAAAGTACCTCTTTTCCGCAGGAATTCCGCCTTTTGAGGCGGAACACCCCCAAATGCCGATGACATTAAAATGTTGCAGATCAACGGGTTATAAATCGAAACTCGATCAAGCTGTGAAGAAACCGGTGTTTCTCGACATCAGATATAGGTTTTTCCCCGGCTGTGCATGATCACTGCGGCTTCAGGGCAGGAATTCGACCAGCAGGTCGTTCAGGTACCGCATTCCCTGAGGCGTCGCCCGGAAAAGCCCCCCTTGGTTCTCCAGATCACCCGCGGCGACCGCCTGTTCGACCTGCAGGGCGATCGTCGTCCAAGGCAGACCGGTGCGCGCCTCGAACAAACCCTGTTCGATACCGCCGGTGAGGCGCAGCGCGTTCAGCATGAACTCGAACGGACGCTGTGCGGGCTCGACCTCGTGGACCTTCAGCGTCGCGACGGGATCGCGTTGGTAGCGGCGCGGCTCGCGCACCTGCTCGGTGCGATGGATGCTGCGCACGCGCCCCGCTGCATCGAGCACGCTCCGCTTGCCGTGCGCGCCAGCGCCGAGCCCGAGATAGTCGCCGAAACGCCAATACCCGAGGTTGTGCACGCACTCGCGCCCGGGTCGTGCATAGGCCGACACCTCGTAACGCTGGTAGCCCGCCGCGGCGAGGCGCGACTGGCAGCCCTCGAGCATGCGTTCGGTGACCTCGTCGTCGGGGAGCGCGGGCTGCGGCTTCGCGGCGAATGAGGTGCCGGGTTCGAGCGTGAGCTGGTAGTGGGAGACCTGCGCCGAGGCAAGCCCGAGCGCCGCATCGATGTCGGCGAGCGCGCCTGCGGCGTCCTGTCCCGGTAGGCCGTACATCACATCGAGGTTGAAGTTCGCGAGCCCTGCGGCGTGCAGTTCCGCTGCGGCGGTGTGCGTCTCGCGGGCGGTGTGGACACGGCCGAGACGGCGCAACGCCCCGTCATCGAAGCTCTGCGCGCCGAGCGACACACGGTTCACGCCGGCGGCGGCGTACTCGGCGAAACGCCCGCGCTCGATCGTGCCGGGGTTCGCCTCCATCGTGATCTCGGCGTCCGCTGCGAACGGCAATGCCGCGCGCAGCATCGTGAGCACCTCGCCGATGACCTGCGGCGAGAACAGGCTGGGCGTGCCCCCGCCCAGGAACACCGACACCACGGGTCGCGCGTCCGCTGCAACGGACATCGCGAGCTGGTGTTCGAGATCACGGCGCAGCGCCTCGAGGTACTGCCGCTCGGGGACGGCCTCCTTCATGGCATGCGAGTTGTAGTCGCAGTACGGGCACTTGCTCACGCACCACGGGAAATGCACATAGACCCCGAGCGGGGGCGGCGTGATCACGACGCGCCCGTGGCCTGCCACGCGGCGAGCAGCGCACGCAGTGCCGCGGCGCGATGGCTGTGGAGGTTCTTGGTGACGGCATCGAGCTCGGCGACGCTGCGGCCACCGAACTGCGCGCCGCGCGGCGCCAACACCGGGTCGTAACCGAAACCGCCCGTACCGCGCGCCACCCCGAGGATATGGCCTTCCCAAGACCCCTCGCCGACCACCGGCGCGGGATCCTCCGCATCGCGCACCAGCACGATGCAGCAACGGAAACGCGCCGTGCGCGCCGCCTCCGGCACACCTTCGAGCGCCGCGAGGAGCTTGCGCCAGTGGGCCTCGTCGCGGGGCATCGTGGCGGTGGACACGGCACTGTTGGCGGCCGGATCATCGGCGTAGCGCGCCGAACGCACGCCGGGCGCACCGCCGAGCGCATCGACCTCGAGCCCCGAATCATCCGCCATCGCCGGCAAGCCGGACCGATGCGCCGCATAGCGCGCCTTGAGCAGCGCATTGGCGAGGAAGGTGTCGCCGGTCTCCTCGGGCGGCTCGATGCCGAACGCGGATTGCGGCTCGAAGGTGAACCCCGCGGGCGCGAGCAGCGCACTGAACTCGCGCAGCTTGCCGGCGTTGCCGGTGGCGAGCACGATGCGGCGCAGGGTCATTTTTTCTTTGGCGGTGGCGGCGGTAGCATGAGCGGTACGGCGAGCGCCTCGGCCTGCGCGGCATGCAGACGCGCGATGCCTTCGCTGGCAAGCGTCAGCAACGCGTCGAGCTCATCGCGCCGGAACGCGTGGCCCTCGGCCGTGCCCTGGACCTCGACGAAGGCGCCGCCGTCCTTCATCACCACATTCATGTCGGTCTCGGCCTGCGAGTCCTCGGCGTAGTCGAGGTCGAGCAGCGGCACACCACCGCAGATGCCGACCGACACCGCCGCCACCTGCCCGTGCAGCGGCGAGGCGGCGAGCGCGCCGCGCGCGACGAGCGCCGCGCAGGCATCGACCAAGGCGACATAGGCGCCGGTGATGGCCGCGGTGCGCGTGCCGCCATCGGCCTGCAGCACATCGCAGTCGAGCGTGACCGTGCGCTCGCCGAGCGCGCTCATGTCCATCACCGCGCGCAGGCTGCGGCCGATGAGCCGCTGGATCTCCTGCGTGCGACCCGTCTGCTTACCCTTGGCGGCTTCGCGCGGCGAACGGGTGTGCGTGGCGCGCGGCAGCATGCCGTACTCCGCCGTCACCCAGCCCTGACCGCGACCGCGCAGGAAGCCCGGCACGCCGTCCTCGATGCTCGCCGTGCACAGCACCCGCGTATCGCCGAAGGACACCAGCACCGAGCCTTCGGCATGGCGGGTGAAGGCGCGGGCGAAGGTCACGGGGCGGAGCACATCTGCGGCTCGGCCGCTCGGTCGGATGAACATAACTGGGGGCCTCGGGGGCGTGGGGGCATGAGGGCGTGGACTGGGGCGTCGGCTACACTGGGCGCTTTATACACTCCGCCCCGTATCCACGCGAGACACACCGATGATCCACAGCATGACCGGCTTTGCGCGGCGCGAGACCAGTGGCCCCTGGGGCCAACTGACCTGCGAAGTGCGCAGCGTCAACCACCGGTACCTCGAACCGGGGTTCCGGCTGCCGGAGGAACTGCGCGGCCTCGAGGGGGAGCTGCGCCAGACGCTGCCGAAGCTGCTGCGCCGCGGCAAGGTCGACTGCACCGTGCATCTGCGCGCCACCCGCGAAGCCGAGCGTGAACTGCAGGTCGACGAAGCGACGCTCGCGCGGGTGTTGGAGCGCGTGGCCGACATCGCGGACCGTGCCTCAGGTGCCGGGCTCAGCACCGCCCTCGGCATCACCAAGGTGCAGATCAACCCGATGGACGTGCTGCGCTGGCCCGGTGTGCTGCAGGACAGCGCCCCCGACAACGACGCCCTCACCGCTGCCGCGCGCGCGCTGTTCACGGACAGCGTGCGCGAGCTCGTCGCGATGCGCGCCCGTGAGGGGGAGCGCCTTCGCGATCTCGTGCTGCAGCGTTGTGAGGCGCTCGTCGGTCTGATCGACGCCGCACGCACCCAGCTGCCCGAACTGCGCGATCGTGCACGCCAGCGCCTACAGACCCGGCTCGTCGAGCTCGGCGCCACCGTCGACGCCACGCGCTTCGAGCAGGAGGTCGCGCTCTTGCTGCAGCGCGCCGATGTGGACGAAGAGCTCGATCGCCTCGATGCCCACCTCGCCGAGATCCGCCGCGTGCTCGATGGCGAGGAGGCCGGCGGGCGACGGCTCGATTTCCTGATGCAGGAGCTGCACCGCGAAGCGAACACCTTCTCCTCGAAGTCGCAGGAACTCGACTCGACGCGCCTCGCCGTCGACATGAAGGTGCTGATCGAGCAGCTGCGCGAACAGGTGCAGAATATCGAGTAGGTTCCTGGGGCGTCCGCGGATATCCGCGAAAGATGCGTCAGGTGCCAACTTGCCCGCTTGCTACCGCAACCACACTTCGCGATAGAAGACATGACCGACCACCACCGCTTGCCAATGCCGTGTGTGCAGATGCTGCGGCTACCGCAAGTCCGCATCGGCGCGCGAGCAGTAGGGTGGGTTGAGGCGGAAGTCCAACTGTGGCTTGCTGGCCGAGTCGAACACCCTAGCGCACGTGCAATTACTTAGCCGGCGGGTACCACAGTTCGATCCGACCCGGCGCCGAAGGGTCGGCAGCCACGGCGGCTGCCGCCGGCCTGTATACCTTGGCGATGTAGGGCGGCTTATGAGCAGCAACGAAGTCGCGGATTTTCGGTTCCGTCGCCACGAACGCCGTGGCCAACTCCGGAAACGGCACGTGTCCCACAATCACCAGTAGCGAGACGCTGTTCTCGACGACCGCGTGCTTCTAGTTTGGTTTGTAACGAATCCGGCCATCATGTGTAACGGCAACCCATCCCTTCCGGCCGATCTGACGCAGCCACACTTCATCCGGCGTGTCGTGTTGAAAATGATCCGCGTGCCGCTCCACCGACAAGCCGGCAGCGCGCAATATCTCCGGGAATTTCATGCCGAGGTCACGGTCGGTGAAATAGACCAGGCTCACGCAGCCCGCTCGTAGAGCACGGCCTCCTCAATCTCGTCGACCGAGAGATCGTAGTCCGCGGCCAGGGCATCCACGGTCTCGCCAGAGTCGATGCGATCAGCAATCGCGCCCGTGGTGATACCGCGCTTGGCGATGACCGGCCTACCGAAAGCCAGATTCGCATCGATGGCGATGGGGCGTGCTGCCGAAAGGGTTTCGGCCGTGGCGGGGTAGAGCTTCACCGGGAATCGCCAGTTGTCCCATTCGACTCGTGCCAGATGTTCGTTGAACATCCTGCGCATGGCCACCTGACCAGAAGCGGACAGTTCGATCAGTTCACCATAGCGTGCAAGCAACAGCTTGCCAGCGTCCGTCCGTAGCTCCGGGCTCAGCAGCAGACGGTCGACGTCCAACGACCTCTGGGCGTAATGGATGGCCGTGCGTAGCGCATCCATCTTCACTCCGTGATCCGTACGCAGCGCACGCAGCACGTGCGCCTCGATCAGGTTCCAGAACGAGAGCATGGGCGGAGGATTGCTGGCCGGACGGATCAGCGGCTTGAAGTGAACCGGCCCCTTGCCCGTCTGGTAAGGGCGGCCAATGACCCACGAGCGCAGCGTAGCCGGTGCCACTTTCAGGTAGCGGGCAGCCTCGGCCAGGGTATAGGCCGGTTGGTCGCGGATATCGTCTTTCCTGGCCACGTCGAAAGCCGTGCTCCATGCGTCGGGAGAAGCGAACGGATATTGTACTCCCGTTGAAATGACAAGGGGATTGGGCGGCAGACCCGCCTCTGCTGATCGCAAGGTTGGGCTTCGGCCAGTTGAAACCCGGGCAGGCACCGCTTGCCGTCACGCGGAAACTGGCGAACTCTGGCGTGTGGCTAGCGAGGTTGGACGATCGTGAGTCCTATTTTGAATCAAACACATGCAAGCGTAGCGCTCGAACAGGTGCAGAACATTGAATGAAGTCTGGATACGCTAATTTTAAATTGATGTGTAATTGAGTAAAAATACTCAATGTATTGAGCAAATGGTGGTTTGTCACTGCCCCAACGCCCGTCGTCCAGTTCTTGGGGGCACAGCGTTTCCTACAAAGGGTCGTGGGGTCGAGTACGCGCCTGCGACCCACCCACCGGCCGCCATCCGTCGCATCCCGCACCACCCTGTTTGTGGAGCGGTGGTTATTGTCGGTGGTCGGCGTGTCACTGCTGCTCGCGAGCTGCACGCGCGCGCCGACCCCACCTGAATACAGTCCTCCGCCACCCGTGGCGCAGTCAGCGACACCGAGCGCGCCGGAAGCGTCGCCGCAGATCGTCGGCGCACGAGTCGTTCCCGCTGCGCCGAGCGTCTCCCGAACACCCGACCTGCCCGCCGGGATGGTGCAGCCACCTCCCAAGCCCCCGGAAATCCTCGCCTTCGAGGACTGTGCCACGCGCGTAATGCGGGCGGGACGCGGCGTAGGCGCGGTGGTCACCGAGTGCAAAGGGCAGATGGAGGCTTACACCGCCTCCGTGGATCCCGCCGATCCCGATGCCATACGCCTCCGAGCGGCCCCAGCGGCTGAACGCCCCACCGAAGCGGCGACCGATCGCCGACGCCCAACGCCACCCGCTCCACTTCGCCCCGGAGGTGAACCATGAAAAAGCTCCTCTGCTTGCTGCTTCTCACACTCCCGATCAGCGCCCAAGCGAACATCACCGGTCCAATCTCGACGGACACCGGTGATTTCACGCTCCACTGGGAACCGGCATCCGGGCGAACCCTCGTCGAGGTCTCCGTATCGGGCCAAACGATCAGCTCTTGGCAGACTTCTCCCGCCCGCATCGTCAAGAGCATCCCCGGGGACTACTACTTCGAGGAACGCTGGTGCGGTCTGCTGTTCTCCGGTACTGTTTGTTGTCCGATAGACAAGCACACGGTGACCTTCAGCCGTGGTCATGGTCAGCAACAGCCGCAGTTCGTCGAGGAGGGGTACCGGGCGTATTACGCCGATGTCGACGGCAACGGGCTGCAGGATGTCTACGTAGAGCGGCTGACCGCATCGTCTCTGGACGGATCCCTGCAATCTTATGTCTTGCTGAACAGGGGCAACGGAACCCTATCTACCGTCGCCGCCGGCGAAGCGGGGTTCGATTACTTCGCGGCGCGCGCGCGCTCCTTCCCGAACCAACGGTTCGGCCTCGACTACACCGACCTCAACGCGGACGGCGACATCGATCATGTCATCCCGGGCCGGGCTCTCGGCGTGAGCCATCAAGCGTGGGAGCCGGAGGCTGTGATCATCGTCTTCGCCCCCGGCGTGCAGAGCGACAGGTCGCGCCCGCAGGCCGCCACCATCGTCACACCGAAGGCGACCGCCATCTTGGAGGATGTCGCATATTGGATGGGTGATCCGGGATACTTCGAGCATAACTTCGATCGAAGGTCGGCCCAGCAGGATTACTGGGCCCAAGGGGATCCATACTTCGGTTATCGATGCAGCTGGACTTGGCAAGATCATCGCGATGCCGAGACCAACGCTGTCAACTCTGGGTTGGCCTTCACCTGCGAGTATGTCCCGCAGTATCAGGAGATAGAGGTCCTCAAATTCGACGCCATGGAGCTGGCGGGAGCGCTGGGGAGCGCACTGTATGCCGGCGACGGAGACTCCCTCGCTTCCTTGTTGAGCGTCTCGCAATCTTTCCAGAGGCATTTCGGCGTTCCGATGTTCGGCTTCGACCGTTCAGGGAATTGGGTCAAGCCATCGTACCGACCGTGCGGATACGGAGATCCGGACCGTCGTTTCTGCAAGAGGCCGGAACCGAGCGTTGCCTATTGGTCGAGCATCCTCGCCAAGTACCTCATCCAACGACGCATTGAAAAAAGAGACGTCGTCAGGTCCCCACAAGCGCCTACGGGACATGATTTCAAGGCGGAAACGGAGATATGCAAGATCGGAGAGCCTGGATGTACCATTGACAACATGGCTTGCTGGGTACGGCACTATCACGCTCCAGGCAAACGCGGTGGCTATTCGAGGCCGGTAGCGAACGGGGAGGAGAGCTCGCTGCATCCGCTGCGTGATTCAAACGAGGCGCCCGGATATGTCTTTCCGGGAGTTGGGGGGCCGGTCGACCTCGGGGATCCCATCATCACCGGTGTCGGGACGGCCGCCGGATTGCCGCCTCATGCGGTGGGAAATGTCACCTTACCTTCGCATGTATTCCACAATTACTTCGGTGGTCAGACTTGGCCACAGTGTCCCAAGCCGGTGCCGCTTGATGGACTGGGAGCAGCGCCGATGGGTTGCAACCAGACCTACCGGCTGCCGGTCGAGGTCAACGGTACAATCGTGGTGCGGAGCCGAGGAACGGGCGAAAACGCCTTTGATTGGATTAACCAAGCAGTCGGTGAACCGATCTTCGAAGGTTTCGACCGGGAGATGATCGAAAAAATGAGGCGAACACCGGGCATGAAGTGCCCCTCGGGTCCACCATGATTCTCGTGGGGTTGGTGGCATGGCTCCTGTCGCTCGTGATTTTCATGATGCTGCGTCGTTGGTCGCACCGGGATCGGTGGCGTACCGCAGTGGTAGCGGTACTCTGCTTCACCCCGTCGATTTCGGTATTCCGCCTCGACGATGGGGGCTGGCCCGCGATCATGTTCCTGCCCATCGGGCTGGCAGCTCCGGCATGGCTTTTGTGGCCACCCGTCCCCGACCGTTGGGGGTTTTTCCTCACGGCGCTCTACCATCATCTGCATGTGATCGCCGTGGTCGGGCTGGTCGCGTTCCTCATCTCCGGACGGCGCGCCGTCACGGACACAGGGGCACCTTCCTTGAACGGCCCCGTCGATCCCGACGCAGCGACAGGCATGCGGCGGCTGATCGAGCCCCTGATCGTCCTTGTCGCACTGCCTGCGGTCGTGTTTGCCACCGGCTTCTACCCGTGGCGTGACGCGCCGACGATCCTGCGGCCCGTGCCGCTCTGGCTCACCGCATCGGTGATCTTCATGTGCGCTGTGATCGCGCATCTGTCGACCTCCGCGCTTCTCGGCAAGCACCGGGCGGATCGGTCTCCATGGAAGACACTACCTGTCGCATTTGTCCTGTTCATGCTGCTGCGCTCCTTCGTCGCAGTGGTGGTGTTCCGCGTGCTCGATCCGGCGCGCCACCTCCCCTAGCTTCAGTAGGCGCCGGACGCAGCGATACCCCGCGAGACGACTCCCCGGCTCCTCCACCCCCCCCCCGCTCTCCGGTAGCATCCTTGAGCGCCTCCGCCGACGACCACCGCCCGCACCCGCGCACCGGAACTGCGCGAGCGCCTGCGCACGCGGCTGCAGACGAGGCTCGCCGAGCTCGACGACACCGTCGACGCCCACCTCGACGAGATCCGCCGCGTGCTCGACGGCGACGAGGCCTCGCCGTCGACATGAAGGTGCTGATCGAGCAGCTGCGCGAACAGGTGCAGAACGTGGAGTGACCTGATCGCGCCGGCGACCTGCCCTCGTCCGCACATGACAGCCGATGTCGGGATCTTCGCTTTTCTCATCGCCGGACGGGACGTCGCCGTCCAAGCAGGGCTGATGGACAAGCCCGGCGCCCAGAGATTAATGTCCCGTCATGAACGAGCAGCCACCCACGGTCGGCGACGGTACCGAGAAGATACTTCTCCCGTCGGTCCGCCGGTGGCCGCTGCTGGCCGGTGCCTTGGTCGGGCTGGTGATGCGCCTGGTCTTCTCAGGGGACGGTGGATCGGCCCTCTCGGCGATGGCCGGGGCGTTCATCTATCCGGTCCCCTTGTTGGTCGGGATGGTCACCGTGTTCCTTGCGGAGCGCGAAAGCAGACGCAGCTGGCGCTACTATGCGCTCGCGCCGATGGTCGCGGTGTCGATGATGGTGCTCGGTACGCTCGTCATCCTGATCGAGGGGCTGATCTGCGCGATCATCATCATCCCCTTGTTCGCGGTGCTCGCCTCGCTCGGCGGATTGCTGATGGGGCTCCTTTGCAGGCTCACGCGCTGGCCGCGCCACACGCTGGGCTGCATGGGGGTGCTGCCGCTGGTGCTCGTCGCGGGCGCCGGCTACATCCCGACGCCGACCGGCTACGGCGTCATCGAACGCACCGTCGTGATCCACGCTCCGGCCTCCATCGTTTGGGATCGGATCATGCGCATCGACGACATCAAGCCGGAGGAGATGGGCAGCGCCTGGGCGATGCGGATCGGCGTCCCGGCACCCATGGCCGGCACGCTGCAGCCCACGCCAGCAGGCTGGGTGCGGCGCAGCGAATGGGGCAAGCATGTCCGTTTCGACGAGATCATCCGCGACTACGACCCCGGTCGATATGTCCGCTGGACCTACCGGTTCGCGCCCGACTCTTTCCCGCCGGGCGCACTCGATGACCATGTGGTCATCGGCGGCCACTACTTCGACCTGATCGACACCTCATTCACCCTGGTCGAGAGCGGCGGCTCCACGCGCGTGACCACCAAAGTGCGCTACCGCGTCTCGACGCAGTTCAACTTCTACGCGCGCCCGGTCGCGCAGTTCCTGCTCGGCAACCTGAGCGCCCACGGCCTGCAGCTCTACAAATCGCGCGCGGAGTCGATCCTTCGGGAGGGCGTGTGAGCCCCGTGCCCCGCTCCAACACCGCGAACGGCGCGGCGGACGGGATCTATAAGGTCAATTCTTTGTCTATTGCTGACGACGCCGACCCCTCCACGGGCGTCGTGCGCTGGGATCCGGCGCGTTCGCTGTGGAACGCGGCGATGATGGTCGGTGCCTTGGTGCTCTGCCCGATCTACTTCGATTGGACCGCCGTGGTCGTCTATTTGGTGCTGCTCGAAGTCACGATGTGTGCGGGCCATTCGGTCGGCTTCCACCGGCTGCTCATCCATCGCACCTTCAAATGCCCCAAGTGGCTCGAGCGGCTGCTGGTGTGGTCGGGGACACTCGTCGGCATGCAGGGCCCCTTTTGGGTGATCCACTCGCACGACCTGCGCGATTGGGCACAGCGGCAGCGCGACTGCCATCCCTATCTCCGCCACGGCCAGGGCCGCCTGAAGGATGCCCTCTGGAGTCTGCACTGCAAGCTCGTCCTCGAACGACCGCCGCGCTTCGATCCGGGCCCGGGAATCGCCGATGATCCGTTCCATCGCTTCCTGCAACGGACCTGGATGCTGCAGCAGCTGCCACTCGCGCTGATCCTGTATGCGATCGGCGGTATGCCTTGGGTCGCATGGGGCATCTTCGCGCGAGTCACGACCGGCGTGACGATGCACTGGTTCGTCGGCTACATCTGCCACAGCCACGGTCCGCAGAGCTGGCTGGTCGAGGGCGGAGCAGTGCAAGCGCACGATGTGCCTTGGGCCGCCATCCCGTCGATGGGCGAAAGCTGGCACAACAACCACCATGCGTTCCCGGCCTCTGCTCGGCACGGCTTGTACCCGGGGCAGACAGACCTAGGCTTCGGATTCGTGACGCTGCTCGAACGGTACAGGCTCGCCTGGGATGTCCAGACGCCTGACCGCCTGCCGCCGCGTGCCGGCATCGTGCCGGCCTGAGATATTTGGACTCGCCCCTCCGCGTCGCCGTCATCGGCTATGGCATCGCGGGCATCACCGCTGCGATCTGTCTGCGCCGGCTCGGTCATGCGATCAGCCATTTCGAACGCGGCGGACGGCCACGCCCGCAGGGCGGCGGACTGCTGCTCTCGCCCGGCGCCATGGGCACGCTGCACAGGCTCGGTGCTGGCGACCGGATCGCAGCACTAGGCGCAGCGGTCCGCTCCGTCGATCATCGGGATCCGACCGGACGGCGATATCTCGAGCTCGACCTCGCAGCGCACGGTGTAGCCCGGCGCAAGAACTCCACGACGCCGTCGACGGACGATCTGCCGGTCGGCATCCTCCGCGGCGCGCTGCTCGACGCCCTCGCGGAAGTCGACGGTGGCGCGGCAAAGTTGCAGCCGCTCGGCGCGGTGCACAGCGTCGACGCGCGGAACGGGACGATCAACGACGATGAGGGCAGGAGAATCGGGCCCTTCGATCTCGTGGTCGGTGCTGATGGCGCGGACTCATCGTTGCGCGAGCACCTTCGTCCCGGCATCCGACGCGATCACCTTTATGCGTCCGCTGCGTTGGTCTGCGCGCTTCCCGCACCCACCGAACGGTCTTCGGACCGGCTGGAGCTGATATACCGCGGTACGAGCCACATCGCGGTGTGGCCGGTGGGCCGACGCCATCCCGGAAGCCCCGAGATGCTCAACATCGCGGTCAACGTGCCGCGCCGCGAACTCGCGGCGCGGCGCGATCCAGCGGACTGGCGCCGTCATGTCGTCGGTCTTTGCCCTTGGCTCGAGCCTTCCTTGTCCACGATCCGCGAGAGCCGGCAACTTCTCGAATACACCTACCGGCACACGGAGCTGCGCAGTTTGCGTCGCGGCCGTATCGTGCTGTTGGGCGACGCGGCGCACCCGATGAGCCCACAACTCGGCCAAGGCGTCGATCTCGCGCTCGCCGATTCGTGGGCGCTCGGTGAAGCTCTACGCGACGACGGGCCGCTGGAGAAGGCCCTTGAACGGTTCGATCATCGTCGGCGCATGGCGCTCTCGAGCAGACAGCGCCTCAGCCGATGGGTGACGCCGGCGTTCCAGGGCGAGAGCCGGGCGCTCGCGATATGTCGCGACGGCGCGCTGCGTATCGCCGCCCGTTCGGCACTGCTGCGGCGCGCCATGATCCGTTCGATCTGGAGTTGACCCCCACGCCTCTTCGTCATCGCGAACCCTATAGCGGTTTCGATGGCCGTATTTGGATGTACACTCGTGGAACCGACTTCAATGCGTTCGATTCCATCAACCATTTACTCGGCGGCGGCTTAATGGACGCGCTAGATCAAGAGATGCGGGAATCGTTCCGCAACAAAGGTGGTTTTTGTCCTTCCTGATCGGTGATCCACCTGGCTATATCGTCTCCGCTGCGGCGTGGACGTTGATGTTGTTGATGTTCCTCTGGAAGCTCCCCTGGGCTCGTCATAGCCGACTTCGGCTGGTGTGTTTTGCGATGGCGCTGCTGACGCCGGTCGTCTTGCCGGAATCGGGCCCCGCTCCGATATTTCCGATGCCGATGGGGGTGCTGTGGTTCGTCGGCAGTGTACTCCACGCCGCTTTGACAGGAGGAGCCGACGCAGCGCCTTCGTCTTGGCTCGAACTCTTGTTCGAGTTGGCGGCGCTCTCGGTGATCTTGGCGCTCATATCATCGATGTTCGCCCCTTTGGTGCTGCTCCCGACCCTTGCGCTATCTTTCTGGTGGGGCAGGGATGACGCCGCGACGGCGCCCACCGCGCGCAATGACCACGACCCGTTGATGGCTCTGCTGTTGCTTGCTGTGCTCCCGCTGCTCGCGTACTACACGGGGCTCGTCCCTTGGGATCAGCCGACACACGATTCCGAACCCGTACCGACCGCCATCACGCTCTACCTTTTGTTTTTGGCCGGAGGGCTGGCGTATCTCGCGACGTTGGCCACGCTGCGTCGACACCCGTCGTGCCGCACACCGATCAAACGGTCGCTGACGGCGCTCGCCGCGTTCGTGGTGTGCCGCTCGGCCGTCGCCCTCTTCGTCTTGGGTGTCTGGCCGCTCGGTCTGCAGCCACGACTGCTTTTTGATTAGCACGCCCCTCGTGCTCAGCTCCTCAGGGTGATCGACGACGACGCCACCGGTTCCGTTTAGCGCCGCCCTCCGGCATATTGCGCCGATGACGACACGCACCCCCTCCGCCCGCCCCCGCCTGTTCGTGATCGCCGCGCCCTCGGGCGCGGGCAAGACCAGCCTCGTGCGCGAACTGCTCGCGCGCGAGAACCTGCGCGTCTGCGTCTCGCACACCACACGCAAGCAGCGCCCGAACGAGGTCGACGGTCGCGACTACCACTTCGTCACGGTGCCCGCGTTCGAATCTTTGGTCGCCGCCGACGGCTTCCTCGAGTGGGCCAAGGTGTTCGACAACTACTACGGCACGAGCCGCGGCGCGCTCGCGGCCGCCTTCGGCGCGGGCCACGATGTGATCCTCGAGATCGACTGGCAAGGCGCGCAGCAGGTGCGCGAGCGGACCCACGACCCTGTCACCGACCTACCCGGCTGCACCGGCATCTTCATCCTGCCGCCCTCGCGCGCGGCCTTGGCGCAGCGCCTGCGCGGCCGCGGCACCGACGACGACGCGGTGATCGCGCGGCGGCTCGCCGACGCCGTGGACGACATGAACCACCACGCCGAGTTCGATTTCGTGGTCGTCAACGACGACTTCGGGCAGGCGGTCGCCGACCTGCAGGCCATCCTCGCCGGGCGCGGCGATGCGCTGCGCGGCGGCCGTTCAGCGCTCACGCCGTTGCTCGCGGACCTGCTGGCAGACCCGCTGGCGGACTGAGCCGGCTGGCGGACACGACCCCGGTCGGCTATACTTATCGACCCCGCACGACTGCTCGCAAAAAGGCGCATCCCATGGCCCGAATCACCGTCGAAGACTGCCTCCAGAACGTCGACAACATCTTCCAGCTCGTGCTCCTCGCATCGAAGCGCGCCCGTCGCCTCTCGAACGGCGCCGAATCGCTCGTCCCTTGGGAAAACGACAAAGTGACCGTGGTGGCACTGCGCGAGATCGCCGCCGGCCACATCACCCGCGACATGCTGCTCGAGCCGGAGCCCGAGCCCACGCCGCCGCCGAGCCTGTTGCCGGACATCACGGAACCCGACCCGGGTTTCCGCGCACCCCAGTACGGCCTCGGAGACTGATCCGGCCGTCGCCGCGGTCGGGAACGCCGTGGACTACGCCGACAGGCTGCTCGGGCTGCTGCCCGGCTCCCGCCGGACCCCGGGTCTCAAGGACCTCCTGAGCGCCGCCGAGGCGTATCTTCCCGCCGACCAGGTCGAGCGCATCCGCCAAGCCGCCGAGTTCGGCGCCGAGGCGCACCGCGGCCAGACGCGCAAGACCGGTGAACCCTACATCGCCCACCCGGTCGCCGCCGCCGAGATCCTCGCGGGGCTGCGCGTCGATGCCGACACCATCGTCGCAGCGATCCTCCACGATGTCATAGAAGACACGCCGATCGCCAAAGAAGAGCTCGCAGCACGCTTCGGCGCGCCGGTCGCCGAGCTCGTCGACGGCGTCACCAAGCTCGATCAGATCCAGTTCAAGAACCGCGAGGAAGCGCAAGCGGAGTCGTTCCGCAAGATGCTGCTCGCGATGGTGCGCGACCTGCGCGTGATCCTCGTGAAGCTCGCCGACCGGCTGCACAACATGCGGACCATCGAGGGCATGAGCACGGTCCGCCGCCGTGCGATCGCGCGCGAGACCCTCGATATCTACGCGCCGCTCGCCGAGCGCCTCGGCCTCTACGCCATGAAGCTCGAGCTCGAAGACTTAGGCTTCCGTGCGCTCTATCCGCAGCGCCACCGCGTGCTCGAGAAAGCGCTCAAGCGCGCCCGCGGCAACCAACGCGAGTTCCTGACCCGCATCGCCACACAGTTGGCCGAGGCGCTCAAGCGCGCCGGCATCGACGCCGAAGTGGACGCGCGCGAGAAACATCTCTACAGCATCTACCGCAAGATGCTGCGCAAGCGCGTGGCGCTCAACGAGATCATCGATGTCTACGGCCTGCGCGTCATCGTCGAAGGGCCTGACGCCTGCTACCGCGCGCTCGGCGTGGTGCATGCGGCGTTCCGGCCCATGCCCGGACGCTTCAAAGATTATGTCGCGATCCCGCGTGTCAACGGCTATCAGTCGCTGCACACCACGCTGTTCGGGCCGAACGGCCTGCCGATCGAGGCACAGATCCGCACCCGCGACATGCACCTCGTCGCCGAGTCGGGCATCGCCGCCCATTGGAAATACAAGGCCGGCGAACCGGGCAGCGGCGCAGGCCCTGCGCAGGCGCGCGAGTGGCTGACGAACCTCGTCGCGATGCAGGAAAGCGGCTCTTCGGAGGAATTCCTCGAGAGCGTCCGGGTCGATCTCTACCCCGACAAGGTCTATGTGTTCACGCCCAAGGGCCGCATCCTGCGCCTGCCGCGCAACGCCACCGTGGTCGATTTCGCCTATGCCGTGCACACCGATGTCGGCAACCGCTGCGTCGCCGCCAAGATCGACCGGCGCCTCGCGCCGCTGCGCACCGAGCTGCGCAACGGCCAGACGATCGAGATCATCACCTCGCCGGGTGCCATCCCGAACCCGGCATGGGTCAACTTCGTCGTCACCGCCAAAGCACGCGCCGCGATCCGTCAATATCTGAAGGGCCTGCGCCGCTCCGACGCGATCGAACTCGGCCTGCGCCTGATCAACCAATCGCTCGCGGAGCTGCGCCTGTCGCTCAGCGACATCACGCCCATGGCGCTCGCCGCGACGGCCAGCGAGCTGGGCATGGCCGATGCCGACGAACTCTTCGAGAAGGTCGGCCTCGGCGAGCGTCTCGCGCCGCTGATCGCGCACCGTCTCGGCTCCTCGGCGACGGCGACCGCCGGCGCGGCAGGCGACGAGAACGCCACGGGCCTCCCGCCTGTGCCGCTCGCGATCGCAGGCACCGAGGGCATGCTCGTGACCTACGGACGCTGCTGTTATCCGGTCCCGGGCGATCCGATCATGGCCTTCCTCACCGCCGGGCGCGGTATCACCGTACACCGCGAGGAATGCGCCAACGTCGAGGATTACCGGCGGCACCCCGAAAAATGGCTGTCCGTCACCTGGGACCCGGACGGGGGGAGGCAGTTCGCATCGGGCCTACGGCTCGAGGTCGCCAATCGCGTGGGCGTACTGGCGGCCGTGGCCGCCGCGATCGCCGGTACCAACACCAACATCGACAATGTCGAGCTGCATGAACGCGACAGCGAGACCTCCGAACTCATGTTCGAGGTGCGGGTGCGCGACCGACGGCATCTCGCCCAGGTGATGCGCGTCGTCCGGCGCATGCCCGATGTGCTGCGCCTGTCGCGTACACTGGCGACCCGGTCCCGTGACGAATGAGGCTTCCGACATGACCCGCCAGATCATCAGCACCCCCGACGCACCAGCCGCCATCGGCACCTACTCCCAGGCCGTGCGCGTCGGCCCCATGGTCTACATCTCCGGACAGATCCCGCTCGATCCGGTCACCGGCCAATTGGTCACCGGTGACATCGAGCTCGAGATCCGTCGCGTGTTCGACAATCTCAAGGCCGTCGCCGCCGCCGCAGGCGGGTCCTTGGCGCACGCCGTGCGCGTCACCATCTACCTCACCGATCTCGGCAACTTCGGCAAGGTCAACGAGATCATGGCGCAGGTCCTGCCGCAGCCCTGGCCGTCGCGGGTCACCGTCGGCGTCTCGCAGCTGCCGCGCGGCGCGCGCGTCGAGATCGACTGCATCCTCCACCTCGACTGACGCGCCGGGGCGCGCCCTCGATGAGCGAGCCGCGCGAACAACGGCCCGTCACCGCACTGCGCGGCGTCGGCGAGGCACTCGCCGCACGCTTGACGGTGCTCGGTGTCGAGCAGGTGCAGGATCTCCTCTTCGTGCTGCCCACGCGCTACGAAGACCGCACCCGCGTGCTGCCGATCGGCGGGCTCATCGGCGGCACGCGCGGCGTGGTGGAGGGCGAGGTGCAGCTCACCGAGATCACCTTCCGTCGTCGTCGCCAACTGATCTGCCGTATCGCCGACGGCTCGGGCTTCCTGACGCTGCGCTTCTTCTATTTCTCCGCCGCGCAACAGCAAGGCCTCGCGCGCGGGACACGCATCCGCTGCTTCGGCGAGGTGCGCCGGGGTCCGATCGGACTCGAGATGGTGCATCCCGAGTACCGGCGCGTCGCGCCCGACGAACGACCACCGGAGGATGCGCTGACGCCGATCTATCCGATGACCGAGGGCGTGACACAGGGCCGGTTGCGGATGCTGATCGGCGAGGCCCTGCACGAACTCGAGACCGCGGGGGTGCGCGACTGGCTGCCGCCCGACTTGCCGCTGCCACCCGGCTTGCCGTCGTTGCGCGACGCCTTGCGCTTCGTGCACCGGCCACCGCTCGACGCCCCGCTCGATGAGCTCGACGCGGGCAGCCACCCGGCGCAGCAACGGCTCGCCTTCGAGGAACTGCTGACCCATCAGGTGGTGATGCGGCGGCTGCGGGCGGAGGCGCACCAAGACCCCGCCTGGCCGCTCGCCGACCCCGCCGGGTTCGAGGCACGCTTCGTCGCCAGTCTGCCGTACGCGCTGACCGGCGCGCAGCGGCGCACGCTCACCGACATCGACACGGACCTCGCGCGCGACCAGCCGATGGTGCGACTGGTGCAGGGCGATGTCGGCAGCGGCAAGACCGTGGTCGCCGCGGCAGCGGCGGCGCGTGCCGTGGGCAGCGGCCGGCAAGCCGCGCTGATGGCGCCGACGGAGCTGCTCGCCGAACAGCACCGGCGCAACTTCGAGGCCTGGTTCCGCCCGCTCGGCGTGACCGTGGCGGCGGTGAGCGGCTCACAACCGGCGCGCACCCGGCGCAGCGCCCTCGCCTTGGTGGCCTCCGGCGAAGCGCAGGTGGTGGTCGGCACCCATGCGCTCTTCCAGGACGGACTGGAATTCCATGACCTCGCGTTGGTGATCGTCGATGAGCAGCACCGCTTCGGCGTGCAGCAAAGGCTGCGGCTCGCGCAGAAAGGCGAGCGCGAGGGGCGCTTACCGCACCAGTTGATCATGACCGCGACACCCATCCCACGCACGCTCGCGATGACCGCCTACGCGGACCTCGATGTCTCGGCGATCGACGAATTGCCGCCCGGACGCACACCGGTGCGCACCGTGGTCGCCGCCGAGACCCGCCGTCACGAGGTGGTGGCGCGCATCGAGGCGGCTTGTCGTGAGGGTCGGCAAGCCTACTGGGTCTGTCCGCTGATCGACGAATCCGAAGAACTGCGCTGCCAAGCCGCCGAGGAGACCGCGGCGACGCTCACCGCTGCGTTGCCGGGCTTGCGCGTGGGCTTGGTGCATGGCCGCATGCCGCCACGCGCCAAGGACGCGGCGATGCTCGAGTTCCAGGCGGGCCGCATCCAGCTGTTGGTCGCCACCACCGTGATCGAGGTGGGCGTCGATGTGCCGAACGCCACGCTGATGGTGATCGAGAACGCCGAGCGGCTCGGACTCGCGCAGCTGCATCAACTGCGCGGCCGGGTCGGTCGCGGCGCGCACGAAAGCGGCTGTGTGCTGCTCTATCGCGCGCCGCTCGGTCCGCTCGCACGCGCGCGGCTCAACGCCATCCGCGACACCAACGACGGGTTCGCCATCGCCGAGCGCGACCTCGAACTGCGCGGCCCGGGCGAGTTGCTCGGCACCCGTCAGACCGGCCTTGCGCGGATGCGGGTCGCTGACCTCGTGCGGGATGCGGCGATGCTGCCGCTCGTACAGCGGGCAGCCGAAGCGCTGCTCGAGCGCCATACGGATAGAATCCCCCCCCTCACCGCCCGCTGGATCGGCAACGACGACAGATATGGCCGCATCGGTTGACTCCGCAGCCCCGCTACCCGCCTCGGCCCTGCCACCGGCCGTGCCCCCGGCTGCCTTGTGGTTGCCGGGCAGCGCACTCCCCTGCCATGAACCCGATGCCCGACGCCGCTCCTGGCTGCTGACACCGGGGTTGCTGACGCAGCGCATCCGCGAAGCCGCAGGCCCACGCTTCGCGATGCATGTGCTGCAGGAAGGCGCCGCCACCGCCGATGGCACCCATGTACGGGAGATCGACATGGGCTGCGGTGCGGAGGTCTGGCTGTTCGCCCACACGCGCGTGCCCGCCGCGACGCTCGCCGCGCAGCCTTGGCTCGGCTCGGTCGGTACGCGGACGCTCGGCGAGGCGCTCGCGGCGCACGACGCCACGCTCGAACGCGAACCGCTCTGCTACGCGATGTTCGGCGCGGACACCTGGCTCGTCGGCCGGGCGCTCACGCACGCCCGGCTGCCCGCACAAAATCTTTGGGTGCGGCACTCGGCGTTCCGTGCCGACGGCGCGCCTTTCGATCTCTATGAAGTGTTCCTGCCCGCCATGGGTGGTGAGGCATGAAGCCCGCCTTGCGCCGCCGCCTGCGCGAATACGCGCTGCTGATGCGTCTCGATCGGCCGATCGGCATCCTGCTGCTGCTATGGCCGACGCTTTGGGCGCTCTGGATCGCCGCGGGCGGCTGGCCGTCAAGCCTCTTGCTCGGGGTCTTCGTGCTCGGCACCGTGCTCACCCGCTCGGCAGGCTGCATCATCAACGACCTGCTCGACCGTGACATCGACCCGTTCGTACAACGCACGCGCGAGCGGCCGCTCGCCTCGAGGCGTGTGTCCCCGCAGGAAGCGCTCGTGCTGTTCGCGGTGCTGATGCTCTGCGCCTTCGGGCTCGTGCTGCTGCTCGATGCGACCACCGTGCGCCTGGCGTTCGTGGCGGCGGCGCTGATGATCTCTTATCCGCTCTTCAAGCGGTTCTTCCCGGCGCCGCAGGCCTGGCTCGGCGTCGCCTTCGGCTGGGCGGTGCCGATGGCGTTCATGGCGACCCTCGGCGCCATCCCGCGCGTGGCGTGGTTGTTGTTCCTCGTGACCGTGGTGTGGGCCTGTGTCTACGACACGCTCTATGCGATGGCCGACCGCGAGGATGACCGCCGCCTCGGGATTCGTTCGACCGCGCTGCTGTTCGGCAGCATGGACCTGCTCGCCGTCGGCTGTCTGCAAGGGCTGATGATCTTCGGGCTGTGGCTCGTCGGCCAACAAGCCGGGCTCGGTCTCGCGTGGCTCGCCGGTCTCGCTGCGGCGACGGGCCTGTTCATAGGGCAGTTATGGATCGCTCGCGACCGCAAGCCGGCTGACTGCCTGCGCGCGTTCCGCCTCAACAATTGGGTCGGTATGGCGGTCTTCGTCGGCATCGTGGCCGATCACGCGCTGCGCACGAACTGACCCGCGACGCCGGGCGGTCGCCACGACCCACACGCCCACCGCATCGCGGCCGGCTTCGCGCAAAGCCGCGCGGGCTGCCGCCAGCGTCGCCCCGGTGGTCAGCACATCATCGACCAGCACGAACCGCGCGGGGATCGCCGCGCCCGACATCGCCGCAGGCGCGAACGCCTGCGCGAGGTTGCGGCGTCGCTGTGCACCGCGCAATGCGGTCTGCGGCGCGGTATCGCGTCGACGCACCAAGCCGTCCGTCCGCACCGGCAGGCCGAGCCAAAGCGCCGCGTGACGCGCGATCGTCTCGGCTTGGTTGAATCCGCGCTCGGCATGGCGCTTGGGGTGCAAGGGCACCGGCATCAGCACGGTGCCCGGCGTCGCCCACCCCTGGCGGGCGGCGCTCGCGGCCAGCAACGCGCCGAACAACCGCGCGGGTCGCAGGTCCCCTTGGAACTTGAGCGCCCGCAGCCCGCTGCCGACCGGATCGTCATAGGTGAACGGCGCCAGCACCGCCGTCTGCCCGACGCCCCCGCTGCGCCCGATCATCGGGTCGAAGGGCAGCGTCTCGAGGCACAGCGAGCAGAGATCGACCGCACCGAGGTCACCCTGCCCGCCGCAGAACACGCAGCGCGGCGGCAGACAGACGAAACCCGCCCGCACGAGCCACGGCAACCGGGTCGAGCGCGCCCGTAACCAGGCGCCGAGCGCCGCAGCCGCCCCGATTGTCGACTCTACGGACCCCGTCAAGTTGACACACCCCACGCCGACCACCAACATCAGCGGGGCATTGCGCCACATTCAGCGGCGGAACACCCGCCGTCTATCGCCCGCAAATCTAGAGAAATGCCCCCATGACCGCAGCCGCCCGCCACGACTGGACGACCGAAGAGGTCGAAGCGCTGTTCGCGCTGCCGTTCCAAGACCTGCTGTTCGAGGCGCAGCGCGTCCACCGCGCCCACCAACCGGCGAACACGGTGCAGATGAGCACGCTGTTGTCGGTGAAGACGGGGGCCTGCCCGGAGGACTGCGCGTATTGCCCGCAGAGCATCCGCCACGACACCGGTCTCGAGCGTGAGACGCTGATGGCGGTGGCCGATGTCGCCGCACGCGCCAAGGCCGCACGCGAGGCGGGCGCCACCCGCTTCTGCATGGGCGCCGCCTGGCGCTCGCCCAAGAAACGCGACATCGAGGTGATGTCGGCGATGATCCGTGAGGTGCGCTCGCTCGGCCTCGAGAGCTGCGCCACGCTCGGTATGCTCACACTCGAGCAAGCCAAAGAATTACGCGAGGCAGGACTCGACTACTACAACCACAACATCGACACCTCGCCCGAGTTCTACGGCGAGATCATCACCACCCGCGTATTCCAGGACCGGCTCGATACGCTGGAGGCGGTGCGCGAGGCGGGGATGAATGTCTGCTGCGGCGGCATCGTCGGTATGGGCGAGACGGTGCGCGACCGTGCGCGCATGCTGCAGGTGCTCGCCAACCTGCCGCATCACCCCGAAAGCGTCCCGATCAATCAGCTGGTCGCCGTGCCCGGTACACCGCTCGCCGGCCAGACGCCGATCGATCCGTTCGATTTCGTCCGCACCATTGCGGTCGCGCGCATCCTCATGCCGCAGGCGGCGGTGCGGCTCTCGGCCGGCCGCGAGCAGATGTCCGACGAACTGCAGGCGCTCGCGTTCTTCGCCGGTGCGAACTCCATCTTCTACGGCGAGAAGCTGCTCACCACCGGCAACCCTGATGTCGAGCACGACCGGGCGTTGTTGACGCGGCTCGGCATGCGCACCGCTGCGGGAGCGCCCGGTGCGCTGCACGCCTGAGGCGCGCGCCGCTGCGCTTCGATCCATCGATGAACGCCAGCTTCGCCGCCGTCGTTCACCGGCGGAGGACGGCCGCGTCAATTTCTGCAGCAACGACTATCTCGGCCTCGCCCGCGACCCTGAGGTCGTCGCTGCGATGGCCGAAGCGGCGCAGCGCTACGGTGCGGGTGCCGGGGCCTCGCACCTCGTCAGCGGACACGGCGTCGAACACGAGGCGCTCGAGCGTGAACTCGCCGAGTTCACCGGTCGTGCCCGTGCCTTGGTGTTCTCCACCGGCTACATGGCGAACCTCGGTGTGCTCGGGGCGCTCGCCGGTCGCGACGACCTGCTGCTCGGCGACGAGCTGAACCACGCCTCGCTGATCGACGCGGCGCGGCTGGTGCGCAGCACCCACCTGCAGCGCTACGCGCACGGCGATGCCGCAGCCGCCCGCGCAGCGCTCGCGGCGTACGACGCTCACGATGCGCAAGCTGCCGGTGCGTTCGTCATCACCGACGGCGTGTTCAGCATGGATGGCGACCTCGCGCCGCTGCCCGCGCTCGCGGATGCCGCGCGGGCCCACGGCGCCTGGTTGGTGGTCGATGACGCGCACGGCTTCGGGGTCGTCGGCGCGACCGGCGGTGGCTGCTGCGAACATTTCGGTCTCGATGCACGCGATGTGCCGGTGCTGATCGGCACCTTCGGCAAGGCGCTCGGGACCTTCGGCGCGTTCGTCGCAGGGGACGACGACATCATCGAGCTCCTGATCCAGCGCGCACGCACCTATATCTACACGACCGCGCTACCGCCGCCGGTCGCCGCAGCGACCCGTCGTGCGCTGCGCATCGTCCGCGAAGAGCCCTGGCGGCGCGAGATCCTGCAGGCGCGCATCGCAGAGTTCCGCGCGGGCGCCGCGAAGCGCGGTCTCGCCGTGTCGCCATCGACGACGCCGATCCAGCCGCTGATCCTCGGCACCGAGTCCGCTGCGCTCACGGCGAGCCACCGCCTCGCCGAAGCCGGCTACCGCGTGACCGCGATCCGCCCGCCGACCGTGCCCGTGGGTACCGCGCGCCTGCGCATCACGCTGTCCGCCGCACACACGGCTCAGCAGGTCGAGTCACTGCTCGCCGCGCTGGAGGCGGCGCTGGCATGACGCCACAGGTGGTGTGGTTCAAACGCGATCTGCGTCTGCACGACCACGTGCCGCTCTGCGATGCGGCGGAACGCGGCCCGGTGGTGCCGCTTTATGTCGTCGAGCCGGATCTTTGGCGCCAGCACGACGCCTCGTTCCGCCACTGGCGTTTCCTCCGCGATTCGCTCGCCGATCTCGATGACGGATTGCGCACGATCGGCGGCGGGCTCGTGCTGCGCCGCGGTGACATCCTCTCGACGCTCATGGAACTCGAGCACACCCTCGGCCGCTTCGCGCTCTGGTCGCACGAGGAGACCGGTAACGACTGGACCTTCCGGCGCGATCGACAGGTCGCCGCATGGTGCCGCGAGCGCGGGGTCGTCTGGACCGAATCCCCGGCCAACGGCGTGGTACGGCGCCTCGGCAACCGCGATGGTTGGGCCGCGCGACGCGATCGGGTGATGCGCGCACCGCAGCGTCCGCCGCCGCGCCGGATCCGTTTCGCGCCCATGGCCGCCGTTCCGGCCGCGGCCATGACCGACGGATCGCTCGACCCGTTGGCGAGCCCTGCGGCAGGCGCGGTGCAGCGCGGTGGACGCCGCGAAGGTCTGACCGTGCTCGACTCCTTCCTCGAGTCGCGCTCCAGCCGCTATATGCGCACGATCTCGAAGCCCGGGATCTCGGCGCGTCATTGTTCACGGCTGAGCACGCACATCGCCTACGGCACCCTCTCGGTGCGCGAGATCGATCAAGCGGCAGCGGCGCGCATCGATGCGCTGCAGGGTACGGGCGATCCCGGCGCGGCGGACTGGGCGCGTCAACTGCAGGCCTTCCGCTCGCGGCTCGCGTGGCGTTGCCATTTCGTGCAGAAACTCGAGCAACAGCCGTCGATCGAGTTCCGCTGCATGCATCCTGCGTTCGAGGGTATGCGCGAGGCCGACCACCGTGAAGAGTTCTTCGACGCGTGGCGTGACGGCCGTACCGGCTATCCGCTCGTCGACGCCTGCATGCGCTCGTTGCACGCGAACGGCTGGATCACGTTCCGCATGCGTGCCATGCTGGTCGCGTTCGCCAGCTACCATCTTTGGCTCGATTGGCGTCGGACGGCACCGGTCCTCGCGCAGCTTTTCACCGACTACGAGCCCGGTATCCACTACAGCCAGTTCCAGATGCAGTCGGGCGTGACGGGCATCAACGCCGTGCGGATCTACAACCCGGTGAAGCAATCTTTGGACCACGACCCCGACGGCAAGTTCATCCGCCGCTATCTGCCGGAACTGCGCGATCTGCCGGTCGCAGCGCTGCACGAGCCGTGGCGGCTCGACACACCGCCGCGGGACTACCCGCCACCGGTCGTCGAGCATGAGCAGGCCGCGCGCGACGCGCGGCTGCGCATGACGCCCTATCGACAGGGCGAGGGGTTCCGTGCGGAGGCGAAGGGCGTGTTGCGGAGACTCGGCAGCCGCGATCGGCAGCGCACGCGTCGTGGCCAAGCCGGTCGTGCGACACCGGCGCGCCGCGCTGGGCGTGCGATCGCGCCGGAACAGATATCGTTCGGATTCGAGGACGCGGCGTCCATCGAGGCGGCACCCTGATATGTCCGACCTCCCGCCACCCGTCGCAGCACGCGCTGAACTGCTCGATCGCCTCGACCACTTCGCGCTGAAGCCGCGCGTCGTGCTCGATCTCGGCGGCAGCGTCACGGACGGCGCGCCCGACCCGCTGCGCCGCCGTTTTCCGGCAGCGCGGATCCTCGTCACCGGCACAGGCGTTGCCGCGCCGAAGGGTCTCGCCCAGCGGGCGCTCGAAGCGCTACGCCGCCGGGTCCCCGGCGCTGCACCTGCCTTGGAGCGCATCGACGGCACTCCCAAGGAGCTACCGCTCGCCGAGGGCAGCGTCGATCTGGTGCTCGGTCACTGGCTCGCTCCGGGGTTCGAGTCGCTCGATGCCGTGCTGGCCGAACTGCGGCGCGTGCTCGCGCCGGGCGGTCTATTTCTTTGGACCACGCCCGGCCTCGGCGCCGCACCGGAGCCCATCGATCTGCACGATCTCGGCGGCGCGCTCACACGCGCGGGCTTCCTCGAACCGGTGCTGGATGTGGACCGCTACGGTGCCGCTTACGAGATCATCCATGCCTCGGCGTTCGCCGGCCTCGCGCCGAAGACCGCGGGTGGGACCGCTGGCGGCGTCCCCGTCGAATCGGTCGTGGCCGTGGACGCGATCGGTCGGCGGCGCGATCGCAGCGACCCGGGCGGGCGCACGCCATGAGCCGCGCGCCACACGGTGTGTTCGTCACCGGCACCGATACCGAGATCGGCAAGACCCATGTATCCCGCGCCTTGGTGGCCGCGGCGCGTGCTCGCGGTCGGCGGATCGGGGTGATGAAGCCCATCGCGGCCGGCGCCGAGATGACGCCGCTCGGCCTGCGCAACGATGATGCCGTGGCGCTGATCGGCGCAGCCCGGGGCATCGATCGCGATACGCCGATCGCGACCGCCGAGTACGAGGCCGTCAACCCCTATTGCTTCGCCGAGCCGGTCTCGCCGCATATCGCCGCAGCCGACGCCGGCATCCGCCCTGATCTGCGATGGATCGGTAGGCTCGCCCATCAGCGATTGAACGGGCCAAACTCTGAAAACGACTGGCTGGTGGTCGAGGGCGCGGGCGGTTGGCTAGCGCCCCTGAGCGAAACTGACGCCGTCTCCGACTTGGCGCTCGCCGTCGGGCTGCCGGTGTTGTTGGTGGTCGGTCTGCGACTCGGATGCCTGAACCACGCGGAGCTCACCGCTCGCGAGATCCGCCGGTCGGGGCTGGGGTGGGCCGGTTGGGTCGCCAACGCCGTCGACCCGTCGATGGGTCGCCGCGAGGAGAATGTCCGCATGTTGACCCTCCGGTTCGGCGAACCGCCGCTCGCGCGCTTCGGTCACGACGACCCGCCAGAGGTCGTACTCGGCGCTGGACGGGTCCTTTTCGACCGCCTGGTGGATGATTAGACTCTCTCTAGAGTGTGCAAAGCGTTGTAAAATAAGGATTACCCCCCTTCGCGCACAGGCACAACCGTGACCGATGCTGCCAGGATCGAGATGACACCCAACTGCTCGCTGAGCCCGCGCGGGGCGCGCTGGTTCTTCGGCAGCGTGTGCGCCGGCATGCTCGCGATCGTGCTGCCGCTGACGCTGATGGGCTATTGGCCGGTGTTGCCGTTCGCAGGGCTCGAGCTCGGCCTGCTGTGGTGGGCCTTGCGAGGGAGCCTCGCCCGCGGCGACCACCGCCAGATCATCACGGTCACCGAGGACACGATCGCCATCGAGTACCACGAACCGCCAAGATTCGATCGCGTCATGTTCCCGCGACACTGGGCACAAGTTAGAATCCGCGGTGGGGGTTCGCCGCTGCAGCCGATCCGACTGACCGTCGAATCGCATGGACGCCGTCACGAGATCGGATCGTTCCTGAACGAACAGGAACGGCTCAGCCTCGCGAGCCGGCTCCGTCGTTTGATCGGGCAGGTCAACGAATCACCCCCGTTGTCCCTCGGTGGCTCCGCTTGAACGCGGCAGCCGGCGCAGTGACCGCGTATGCCGCCCGGCGACGGGCTTCGAATCATTTGAACGACAGCCGGACACCAGAATGACCTTCCATAACCGCAAGACCTTCTGCTCCCTCATCGCCCTCACGCTCGCGGCCCTCGCGCCGCTCACGGCGCAGGCCGAGTGGGGCAACCTCAACATGCGGGTCGGCGTCACGCCGTTGTCGCGCGAGATCTACGATCTGCACATGACCATCTTCTGGTGGTGCGTCGGGATCGGCGTGGTCGTGTTCGGCTGGATGATCTGGTCGTTGGTGGCGTTCCGCAAGTCCAAGGGCGCGAAGCCGGACACCACCATGATCCACAGCACCAAAGCCGAGATCATCTGGACCGTGATCCCGGTCGTGATCCTGGTGCTGATGGCGATCCCAGCGGCGCGCACGCTCATCGCCATCGAGGACACCCGCAACACCGAGATCAGCATCAAGGCGACCGGTCACCAGTGGAAATGGCAGTACGAGTATCTGGGTGAAGACGTGAGGTTCTACTCGACGCTCGCCCGCTCGAGCGACGAGGCCCGCCAGCTGCAATCCGGCGTCGACCCGAAGTCGGTACCCGAGTACCTCCTCGATGTCGACAACCCGCTCGTCGTCCCGGAGGACACCAAGGTGCGCATGCTGCTCACCGCCCAGGACGTCATCCACGCTTGGTGGGTTCCGGACTTCGGCCTCAAGAAGGACGCCATCCCCGGCAACATCAATGAATTGTGGTTCAAGGTCGACAAGGGCAAGACCGGGATCTACCGCGGCCAGTGCGCCGAACTCTGCGGCCGCGACCACGGCTTCATGCCGGTGGTGGTGAAGGTCGTCACCAAGGCGGAGTACGCCGCTTGGCTCGCCGCGCAGAAAGCGCCGGCACAGTCGGCGGACGCCGCCGAACCCGCGGTCGACACCGCGATGCCGGCGACTGCGGCTTCACCGGCCGCCGACCCAGCCCCGGCCGGCTGACGCCGCACCGCACACCGCACACCTCAGAACAGCACCACGCAACAGAGCGACCAAGACATGGCCAACACCGCCGCACACGACGCCACACACGACGCCCACGACCACCGGCCGCAGGGCCTGAAGCGCTGGCTTTACGCGACCAACCACAAAGACATCGGCACGATGTACCTGGTGTTCGCCTGCGTGATGTTCTTCCTCGGCGGCGCGATGGCGCTGCTCATCCGCCTCGAACTCTTCCAGCCCGGTATGCAGTTCCTCGACCCGGCGTTCTACAACTCGATGACGACCATGCACGCGCTGCTGATGATCTTCGGCGCCGTGATGCCCGCCTGGACCGGGCTCGCCAACTGGATGGTGCCGTTACAGGTCGGTGCACCCGACATGGCGCTGCCCCGCCTCAACAACTTCAGCTTCTGGCTGCTGCCGTTCGCCTTCACGCTGCTGTTGCTCACGCTGTTCGTCCCGGGCGGCGCCCCGGCGGGCGGCTGGACGCTCTATCCGCCGCTGTCGCTGCAGGCCGGTGACAGCTTCCCGCTCACGATCTTCGCGATCCACCTTTTGGGCATCTCGTCGATCCTAGGCGCCATCAATGTGATCGTCACGATCATGAACATGCGCGCCCCCGGGATGGGCCTGCTGAACATGTCGCTCTTCTGCTGGACCTGGCTGATCACCGCCTACCTGCTCATCCTCGTGATGCCGGTGCTCGCAGGTGCGGTCACCATGCTGCTCACCGATTATTTCTTCGACACCGCCTTCTTCACCGCCGCCGGCGGTGGCGACCCGGTGATGTTCCAGCACATCTTCTGGTTCTTCGGCCACCCCGAGGTCTACATCCTCATCCTCCCGGCCTTCGGCGTGGTCTCCGAGATCATCCCGACCTTCTCGCGCAAGCCGCTCTTCGGCTACGAGTCGATGGTCTACGCCACGGCCTCGATCGCGTTCCTGTCGTTCATCGTCTGGGCGCACCACATGTTCACCGTGGGCATGCCGCTCGCCGGGCAGCTGTTCTTCATGCTCTCGACGATGTTGATCGCCGTGCCGACGGGGGTGAAGGTCTTCAACTGGTGCGCCACCATGTGGAAGGGCTCGATCAGCTTCGAGACACCGATGTTGTTCGCGATCGCGTTCCTGTTCCTCTTCACGCTCGGCGGTCTCTCCGGCCTGATGCTCGCCATCGTGCCGGCTGACTTCCAGTACCACGACACCTACTTCGTCGTGGCGCACTTCCACTATGTGCTGGTGCCGGGCTCGGTGTTCGCCATCATGGCGGCCGTCTACTACTGGCTGCCGAAGTGGTCGGGCCGCATGTACGACGAGAAGATCGGCAAGCTGCACTTCTGGATGTCGGCCATCGGCGTGAATGTGCTGTTCTTCCCGCAGCACTTCCTCGGCCTCGCCGGCATGCCGCGTCGCATCCCGGACTACGCGACGCAGTTCGCCGACTGGAACATGGTCTCCTCGGTCGGTGCCGTCATCTTCGGCTTCTCGCAGCTGCTGTTCGTCTATGTCATCTGGAAGGCGGTACGCTCGGGTGAGACGGCGCCGCAGCGTCCCTGGGAAGGGGCGCACGGCCTTGAGTGGGAACTGCCGACCCCGGCGCCGTACCACAGCTGGGACACACCGCCGCCGCGTGAGGTCATCACCAAGGGCGCGATGCACTGATGGCCATCGACGCCGAGCGTGCCCGCCGCGTGAAGCGCAGCGCCGTCCTGCTCGGGCTGGTGGCGTTCGCGTTCTATGCGGCGTTCATCCTGATGGCGGTGCTGGGGTTGCGTGACTGACATGGACGCCCCGCAGCAACCCACGACGCCGGAGCCGCCCGCGGGCTCGATCCGCGAGCGGGCCAACTCGCGCCTGATGCTCAAGCTGATCGGCTTCGCGCTCGGTGCCTTCGGTTTCGGTTTTGCCTTGGTGCCGCTCTACGAAGTCCTCTGCGACATCACGGGCGTCGGCAATCCGAAAGACCTGCTGCGGGCCTCGTTCGTCGATCCTGCCGAAGCGACCGCAGCCGATGACTCACGGCTCGTCACCGTCGAGTTCGTGGGCGATCTGCCCTCGGTCGGCAATTGGGAGTTCCGACCGGTGATCGCAGAGATGAAGGTCCACCCGGGCCGCCTCTACGAGGTCGACTATGTCGCCCACAACCTCACGGGCCGTGACACCGTCGCGAATGCGATCCCGAATGTCGCGCCCGGTAAGGCGACGGCGTTCTTCCGCAAGACCGAGTGCTTCTGCTTCGTGCCGCAGCACTTCGCCAAGGACGAGGAGCGCGTGATGCCGGTGCGCTTCGTCGTCGATCCGAACCTGCCCAAGAGCATCGACCGGATCACGCTTTCCTATGTTTTCCACGACAACTCGACGCGGGTCGCCGCGCTGAAGGATTGACACCATGGCCAACGCCCACGCTTCCACCCACTCCACCGACGAGAAGTACTACATCCCGCACGAGAGCGCGTGGCCGATCTACGGCTCCGCGACGCTGTTCGTGCTCATGTTCGGCCTCTGCGGCTGGCTCAACGAGTGGTACGGCCCCTGGATCTTCGCGATCGGCGCGGTGATGTTGGTCGGGTTGTTCGTCGGCTGGTTCGCCGTCGTCATCGACGAGCACCAGAAGGGCATGTACAACCTGCAGGTCGACAAGTCGTTCCGCATGGGGATGATGTGGTTCATCATCTCCGAGGTGATGTTCTTCGCGGCGTTCTTCGGCGCGCTGTTCTATGCCCGGCATCTCTCCGTGCCCTGGGCGGGCGGCGAAGGCGTCAAGATCTTCAACAACCTGCTCCTCTGGCAGGGTTCCTACGACGCCGGGTGGCCGACCAACGGACCGCAGGCCCTCGGCCCGCGCGACGATGGCAGCTTCGAGACCATACCGGCCTTCGGTCTGCCGGCCATCAACACCGCCATCCTGCTGCTCTCGGGCGTGACCATCACCATCGCCCACCACGCGCTGCAGGAAGGCAATCGCCGCATCCTCAACATCTTCCTCGCCGTCACCTTCCTGCTCGGCTTCTTCTTCTTGGGTCTGCAGATGTGGGAGTACTCCCACGCCTACAAGGACCTCGGTCTGCAGCTCTCCACCGGCATCTATGGTTCGACGTTCTTCATGCTGACGGGCTTCCACGGCCTGCATGTGACGCTCGGTGCGATCATGCTGGTCGTGATCTGGTTCCGCACCATGAAGGGACATTTCACGCCCCAGCGCCACTTCGGCTTCGAAGCCGTGGCCTGGTACTGGCACTTCGTGGATGTGGTCTGGCTCGGACTCTTCGTGTTCGTCTACTGGGTCTGACGGCGACGCAGAGCGGCCGCGCTCAGCGCAGCGCGGTGACGCTCAGCGCCCTGCGCCGAGCGGCTCGATCAAGCCGGCCGCCCAAGCGGCCATCAGCAACAGGAACAGCGCCACCGAGAACCCGACGCGCCATGTGAGCGCGCGGACCATCTTTTTGGAGTTGCCCTTGTCGGTCATGAGGTGGAACAACGCCGAGCCGAGGCTCAGCACGATGCCGATCATGACGACGGCGACGAGGGTCCGAAAGATGTCCATGTTGCGAGTATCATAAGCCTGTGGCCCTGCGTATCGCCATCGGGCGTCGGGAATTCTCGCCGTCTTGGTTGATGACACTGCTCACGGCCGCCGCGCTGCTCGTCTTCATCGTGCTCGGCCGTTGGCAATGGGAACGGGGTGTGGGCAAGGACGCGTTGGCGTTGCAGTTCGCTCAAGGTGGAGATCTCGTGACGGATCTCGGTCCGCAAGGCACCCGCGATCTGCCGCGCTACACCCAAGTCCGCGTACGCGGTGAGTGGATGGCCGACCGGCAGTTCCTGCTCGACAACCGTATGCGCGACGGGCGCGCCGGCTACGAAGTGCTGACGCCGTTGCAGCTCGAGGACGGCCGCGAGGTGCTGGTCAACCGGGGTTGGATTCCGTTCGGCGGGCGCCGCGACCAGTTACCGGAAGTGGCGAGCGGACTGCCCACGGTCCCGGTGACGGTGCGGGGTCGGCTCGACGAACTGCCGACGGCGGGGCTCGCGAGCGGTCGCGCCGCGCCAGCGCTGACCGGCGCTTGGCCACGCGTGACGAGCTTTCCGTCGCCGACGGAACTCGAAGCGGCAGCCGGGTCGCGGTTGGAACCGCGGGTGTTGCTGATGGATGCAACGGAACCGACCGGCTACCGGCGCGACTGGCTGCCTTTTGGCAGAGGGCCAGAGATGCACTTCGGCTACGCCCTGCAGTGGTGGAGTTTCGGTGTGCTGCTGCTGGTGCTGTATGGGGTCTTGAACACGAAGAGAAGGGATGACGCATGACGACCGACGGTGAGTCCGGGAACCTGCCCAAAGAACGCCCACCCTCGGGTCGTGCCGCACTGCTCGGTCTGGCTGCGCTCTTCCTGGCGCCGGCGCTCGGCGCCGCCTGGCTCTACTACTCGGGCGGCTGGCAGCCGTCCGGCCAGACCAACCACGGCGAGCTGGTGCTCCCGGCGAAACCCTTGGCCGAAGCGCCGCTGCTGCAACTCGACGGGACGCCCACGCCGCCCGCGCTGTTCGCCGGTAAATGGACGCTGCTCTATATCGACGACGGCGCCTGCGCGACCCCGCAATGCCGCAAAGCGCTCTGGACCTTGCGCCAGACGCGGCTGCTGCTCACCGCGGACATGGACCGCGTTCAGCGCGTCTTCGTCGCGGAGACAGGCTGCTGCGACCGGGCATTCCTCGCGAGCGAACATCCCGACTTGAAGGTGCTCGCTCCACCTGCCACCCGTGCTGCTGATCAAGCATGGATCGCCGGATTTCCGCGCGAGGCGGGCGTACCGTATGTGTTCATCATCGACCCGCTCGGTAACCTCATGATGCGTTTCGACCTGCGCCAGAACCCCAAAGGTCTGAAGGACGACCTCAAAAAATTGCTGAAGCTTTATCGGACCGGTTGATCACCATGCCAGACCCCCTCCCTAAGACCGCTCTCCCTGCATCCGTGCCGCCCTCTGGCGCTGTGGCCCTGCGTCGCCTCGCCTTCGGCAGCGTGCTGCTGTGCCTCACCGTCATCATCCTCGGCGCTTGGGTGCGGCTCACCGATGCCGGTCTCGGTTGTCCCGACTGGCCGGGCTGCTATGGCCATGTCACGCCGGCAGGCGCCGAAAAGAACGACGGCAAGATCGAGTCCTTCTCACCCGGTTGGGACTACGACTCCGGCAAGGCGTGGCGCGAGATGATCCACCGCTACGCCGCGACCGCGCTCGGCCTCCTCATCGTGCTGATCACCGCGATCGCCATCGCCTACCGCCGCGAAAAACCGATGAGCGTGGTCTATGCCGTCGTGCTGCTCGCCACCGTGGTCTTCCAAGGGACGCTCGGTGCGTTCACGGTCTGGTGGCTGGTGAAACCCTTGGTGGTCGTGCTGCATCTGGCCGGTGGACTCACGACCCTGTCGCTGCTGTTCTGGCTCTGGCTCTCGATGCGCCGAACCACCCGCGTCGTACAGCCCGTTCCGGGCGCGACGCGCATCGCCGCGCTCGATCGCGCGCGGACCGCGGCCATAGCGGCGACCGTCGTGGTCGGTCTGCAGACCTTGCTCGGCGGCTGGACCAGCACCAACTATGCTGCGGTCGCCTGTCCGGACCTGCCGACCTGCCAAGGCCAATGGTGGCCGGAGGGCATGGATTACAAGGATGCGTTCGTGCTCTGGCGCGGCCTCGACATCAACTACACCGGTGGCGTGCTCGAGCATCCCGCACGCGTCGCGATCCACTTCACGCACCGCTTGGGCGCGATCATCGCGACCCTCGCCGTGCTGTTCGCGGCATGGCTCGCGATCCGCCGCGCACCGACGACGCTGGTGCGCAACGCCGGATATTGGGCCGTGGGCGCCTTGGCACTGCAACTGTGGATCGCTTTCGCCATGATCCTCAAGGCGTTCCCGCTGTGGCTCGCCACCGCACACAATGCGGGGGCCGCACTGCTGTTGCTCGCGATGCTGGTGCTCAACCGCCGACTGCGCGAGGCATGATCCATGGCCGACGATGACCACCCTCTGCCGGGACCCGTTGCAGCCGCCGCCGAGCCGGTCAGCGGTCGCGGACCGGCGCGCTGGCGGCTCTACCTCGAACTGACCAAGCCCAAAGTCGTCGCGCTCATCGTCTTCACGGCGATCGTCGGCACCCTGCTCGCGAGCCCGGGTTGGCCACCGTTCGCAGCATTGGTGTGGGGCAATCTCGGCATCGCGCTCGCGGCGGGTTGCGCGGCGACCATCAACCACGTGCTCGACCGCAAGATCGACGAACAGATGTCGCGTACCCGTGGCCGGCCGTTGCCGACCGGCGGTCTCGAGGCCTACCAAGCGCTGGTGTTCGCCGGCGTGCTCGGCGTGTCGTCGATGCTCGTGCTGTGGTGGCTCGTGAACCCGCTCACCGCGGTGCTGACCTTCGCCTCGCTGATCGGCTATGCCGTCATCTACACCGTGTTCCTCAAGCGCGCGACCTCGCAGAACATCGTGATCGGCGGCGCGGCGGGCGCTGCACCCCCGGTACTCGGCTGGGCGGCGGTCACCAACTCCATCGAACCGAACGCGCTGCTGTTGTTCCTCATCATCTTCATCTGGACGCCGCCGCATTTTTGGGCGCTCGCCATCGCCCGCAAGGACGAGTACGCGCGCGCCGGCATCCCGATGCTGCCGGTGACCCACGGCGTGCCCTACACCCGTCTGCAAGTGCTGCTCTACACGGTGTTGCTGGTGCTGGTGACGCTCATGCCCTGGGTGACGCACATGAGCGGGCTCGTCTATCTCGCCGCAGCGCTGGTCCTGAACGCACGCTTCCTCTACTTCGCGCTCGCGCTCAAGTTCACCGACCGCATCGAACTGCCGATGCAGGTGTTCCGCTATTCGATCACGTACCTGATGTGGCTGTTCGCGGCGTTGCTGCTCGATCACTACATCCCGACCACACAGCTACCGACACCGCCGCTGCCCGGCACCGGCCCGCAGATCTACGGCCCCTGATCTACGGCCCCTGATCTACGGCTTCGACCTGCGGTTTCAGGGGAACAGTCGAGCGATAGGTCGGCGCCCGTCGCGAACGGGACGCCTGCTCGAAGGCGTAGCCCCACGCGAGCAGGTCCGCCTCCGCATAGGCACGGGCCATGAAGGTCAGCCCCACCGGTAGTCCGCTCACTTCGCCCATCGGCACCGTCAGGCTTGGCGTACCCGCCACTGCCGCCATCCCGTAGCCTGCGCCCAAGAAATGATCCCCGAGCACCGGATCGATGATCCAAGCGGGCGCCGTGCTCGGCGCGATGAGCATGTCGAGCCGGGCGCCATCGAGCGTCTTCAGTAGGCCCGATTCGCCCGCCAGACGCCGTGCGGATTCCTTGGCCTGCAGATACACCGGCTCAGTGAGCGGCCCCTTGGCCTGTGCCTTCTCAAAGGTCTCTTGGCTGAAGAGCGACATCACAGTCGACCGATGGCGTTCATTCCACTCTATGAGCGCAGCGAGCGAGCCGATCGGCGCGCCGCTCTCGCGCAGATAATCGTCCAGCCCGTGCTTGAACTCGTACAGGAGCACCTCGAACTCATGGGCACTCCAGCTGCGGTAGCCCTCGACGTTGGCATCGACCACCTCGGCACCTGCCGCCCGCAGCAACTCGATCGAGCGGTCCATCGCCGCATCGACACCGGGATGGAAGCCCATCGCCTGACGCAGCACGCCGATGCGGCGTCCGCGCAGCGCATCGGCCGTCAGCCCCGAACCATGATCGGCGGCGATGCGACCCTGCGCCGCTGCACCGGCTGGATCGGCGAGGTCCACGCCCGCCAATGCATCCATCAGCAGCGCCACATCGCGCACGCTGCGACCCATCGGCCCCGCTGTGTCCTGCGACACGGAGATCGGGATGATGCCGCGACGACTCACCACGCCGACCGTGGGCTTCAGTCCGACCAGCCCCGCCACTGCAGCAGGACAGATGATGCTGCCGTCGGTCTCGGTGCCCACGCCGACAGCGGCGAGGCTCGCCGCGATCGCGGACCCCGTCCCCGAACTCGAGCCGCAAGGATTACGGTCCAGCACATACGGATTACGGGTCTGACCACCCCGGGAACTCCAACCGGAGATCGAGTGATCAGAGCGGAAGTTGGCCCACTCCGAGAGGTTCGTCTTGCCGAGGATCACCGCACCTGCCTGCCGCAGGCGCTTGACGAGGAACGCATCGGTCTTCGGGCGGTGCTCGGCGAGCGCCAAGGACCCCGCCGAGTTGACGAGGCCGACGACGTCGATGTTGTCCTTGAGGAGTACCGGGATGCCGTGCAGCGGTCCACGGACCTCGCCGGCGGCCCGCTCTCGATCACGCTCCGCGGCCACGGCCAGCGCGGCCGCATCGAGTTCGATCACTGCATCGAGGGTCGGCCCGTCGTCATCCACCGCAGCGATGCGCGCAAGGTAAGCGCGCGTCAGCTCGACCGATGTCAACCGTCCGTCGGCGAGCCGTTCAGCGGCCTCCGACACCGACAGTTCGACGACATCGACCCCCGTACGCTCGATCGGCACCACGGACGACGATGCGCTGCAGCCCGCGAGACAGAGCGCGGTGATCGCGGTGACCAAAGATCGTGTATTCGACATCGCGGGACTCCCTCGCGGACCGGTGTGGCGCTCAACGGCGCGAGAACAGGTGATCGGCGACGAACGGGTTGTGGCGGCGTTCCTCGCCGAAGGTCGACTCGGGCCCATGGCCCGGCAAGAATGTGATGTCATCGCCGAGCGGGAACAAGCGCTCACGGATCGAGGCCAATAATTGTGCGTGGTCGCCGCGCGGAAAATCCGTACGGCCGATCGAGCCGGCGAAGATCACATCGCCGACGATCGCGTAGTGCGCCTCGCGCTGGAAGAACACTACATGACCGGGCGTATGACCCGGACAATGCAGGACCTCGAACTCGAGTGCACCCACCGTCACCCGATCGCCGTGCTGCAGCCAACGATCCGGGACGAACGCCTCGCTCGGCGGAAAGCCGAACATCCGGGCTTGGGCCGGCATCTGCTCGATCCAGAACTGATCGCCCTGCTGCGGACCCTCGATGGGCACCGCGCTGCGACGGGCGAGCTCGGCGGTGCCGCCTGCGTGATCGAGGTGCGCATGGGTGATGAGGATCTTCTCGAGCGTCAGCCCATGCTTCGCCACCACCGCGAGCAGACGGTCGATCTCGCCTCCCGGATCGACCACCGCCGCCCGGCGGGTGGCCTCACACCACAGCACCGAGCAGTTCTGCTGGAACGGCGTGACCGGGACGACTTCGAGACGCATGCGACGATGATACCGCCGATCGCCCCGTCAGACCGTGATCGCGAGGCCGCGGTAGATCCGTGCGCGGTAGCGGCTCTCCTGAGCCTCGACGATCGGCGCCGCAGCCAGCAGCACCGCATGCGCGAAGCGTTGGTACTCCTCGACCTGCTCGGCGGCATCGCGCGGTTCCTCGCTGCGCATACGCCGCGTCAGGTTGACCTGGTTCACAGGGACCCCGGTCGGCAGCCGCTCGTTCTCGACACCGAGGGTCGCGGTGAAGGCGTGCAGCGTGGTCTTGACGAAGTTCGCCATGGCGAACTGCGGCAGCGTGCCGCCCACCGGCACATCGGGCGACACCAGGATCAGTCGTGCACCCTTGAACAGGGAGACCTTGCGCGCGACGCGGAAGTGGTGCGTCAAGTTGGTCTCGACCAGTTCGGCAAATCCGGTCGCATCGAGGTGGTCCTTGCCGGCGACGCCGAACAAGGCCTGTGGGATCGGCGCAAGCGGCGTCGAGATGACTGCGGCGGGCGCACCGCCCTCGGCGTAGGCCGCGTCCATGCTGGCCTCCAGGCCATCATCCCCCACGGTCCGGTAGGACACGCGATCGTGGCCCAGCGCGCGGCCGAGCAGGGTGCGGATCTTTTCACCGGCCTCCGCGGTGCGGGTGAGCGTGACGATGCTGCCCACATGGGCCTCCGCAAGGAACAGCCGCGCGACGGCGACGAGCGGCTCGACCATATGCTCGCCGATCAGCCAGACCGTCTCGCCTTCCATGCGCTGCACGCGCTCGGACTTGGCCCGACCGAAGAGCTCTCGCTCGGTGATGGTGCGCTCCTGCTGCAGGCCACCCGAGGGCTCGAAGGTCTCGCCGGAGATCGCGCGGTCCGCCATGAAGAACACGGTGGCGAGCGCGACATCGATCTCGGTCGGCATGCGATGCAGATGCAACATACCGAGCACACCGTCACGGATGCGACCGGCGTCCTCGTCGATGCGCAAGGGATCGACGAACGGCTCCGCAGGCTCAGGCAAGCGCATGACCCAAGCCTCAGCCCGCTCGCAGGCCTCGGGATCGAGCAGCACGCAGCCGTTTCGCAGGCGGGCGATCAAACGCATCGCCATCACCCGCGTCAACACATGCTTCAAAGACGAGTGCGCGGCCTCCTCCAGGTGATGCACCGCACCGCGGATCTGCACGCCCGCCGCACGCAGCGGCGCCGGCACATGCGGGGCTTGCAACAGCCCGACATCATTGGGCTCGAGCGCGGCGAGCACGTCATCGAGAAGCCCCCCTTCGGCGAGGGTGCGCAGCACCGCGTCATGCACGAGGTTCAAGCGCTTGTTCTCGAGGATCAGCTTGGCGCGACGGCCGAAGAGCCCGGCTTTGCCGTCCTTGCCCTTCAGGCGTTGGCCCTCGACCGGACCCGGCGCGATGGCGTTGATCTGGATCTCGGGTCCGACGAAGCGCGCGAGGTTCTCGACCAGCGCGCGTTGACCTGCTTTGGAGACCGCGTAATCCGAGCGGTTCGGGTACGGGACCGCGATGTATTTCTCGCCGCCGAAATAGGAGCTGACATTGAGGATATAGCCGGAGCCTTGCCGCTTCATGAGCGGCACGACCTTCTCGATCAAGGAATAATTGGAGGTCAGGTTGGCGTTCAAGGTGTTCCGCCAGTCGCTAGGCTGGATGTCCACCGCCATCTGCTCGGCGCCGGCGACGCCCGCATTGTTGATGAGGTAGTCGATACGGCCAAACGCCCGGAGCGTCTCGGAGACCGCCTTGCCGAGGGCGGCTTCATCGGCGACATCGATGTCGGCGAGCAGGCGCACGCGCTCCTTCGGACGGTTGTAGCCGATCTCTTCGAGCTCGTGCACGATCTCGTCGCGCAGCGACTTGAGCGGCCCTTCACGGCGTGCGGCCAGCATCACGCGCGCCCCCGACACCGCGAGCAGCCTCGCGAGCTGGCCGCCGATGCCGGCGGATCCGCCCGTCACCAACACGCACTTGCCGAGATGCAGGCCCATCAAGGATTCGATCCAGCCGAAGTCCGGCCGCGTCGAGCCGGTCGCATCGACCAGTGTGGCGGGGACATAGAGGTTGATCTGCGGCACGCGGCGCTTGGTGAAGAGCAGGCGTGCGCCCTGGTTCGCGGCGAAGGCGAGGCTGTGGTCCTCTTCGTTACCCCAGCGCACGACCTGGTTCGACCAAGTGGCGACCGGCCGCACACCGGCGCGCCACTGCACTTCGCTCTCATCGCGCCAGACGCGGATCAGCTGCTCGAGCCCGGCGCGCAGGATATCGGCGTAGACGTTACCTGCGCCATCCGAGCCGTTCGACAGGAAGATCACCCGCAGCCAGGCATCGGGCGTTGAGCGCTCGCGCCAGAGACGGGACAGCGCACGCGCCACGGCCAGCCCGCCCGTGAGCTCGGCGCCGAGGAAGGCGTCGACATCGGCATCGCTGGCCTCGGCGAGCGGCGCATGGAAGCGCCAGGTCCCGAAGGCGGGCAACACGATCGCGCCGTGCAGCGGCTGATCTTGGGTGATGGTCTGCAGCGCGTTGACGAGCGTCTCCGGACGACGACGGTCGAAGAGTTCGGGCCGGATGCGTGCATCGGCCTCGCTGTCACGCAATCCCGCACGCGCCGCCTCGACGGCCTCCTCGGACCCGAGACCGAGGATGACCTGCGCGCCGCAGCCCGCTTGCGCACGCGCGATGGCGAGCGCATCAGCGACCTGGTCGCCCGCGGCGACCAGCACCGTTGAACCGGTGCCGTCGACGGTGCGCAGCTCCGGACGCGACGCCCAGGTGGAACGCGACTCATGCGGCACCTGCATGCCGTTGGTGACCTCGAAGCCCTGCGCGCTGAAGGCGCGCGACTCGTCGCTGCCGAGGAACACGATGGAGTTGGCGACATCGTCGATGGTCGGGAAGGTGTAGTCCTCGCCCGAGGTCTCATCACGCCGCGACAGCGCCATCACCGAGAGGAAGTCGTTGGTGGTGGTGCCCTGCGGCGTGTTGCGCACCTTGTCCATGGCGCTGAACACATTACGGATGCGCGGGCCTTCGATGGGGCCCGGATACACCGTGTTGACGCGGATGCCCTTGGCGCCGAGCTGCAGCGCGAGCTGCTTGGAGAGCGCGCTGAGCGCAGCCTTGGGCATCACATAGGCCGACCGGCCGTAGTACTTGGTCCGCGAGAAGATGGTCGAGACGTTGATGATGCTCGAGCCGCGACCGAGGTGCGGCGCGACGGCACGCACCATGTTCCAGGCGAGACCGAGCAGGTTGCCGGCGGCATCGCGCACCGTCTCGGTGTCGGTGGACCCGGCGGCGCGCTGCGTCTCGAGTTCCTCGCGCGTCAGCGGCTGCTCGAAGATCGGCTGCTTGGGACCCGCGGATCCGGCGTTGTTGACGAGGATATCGATGCGGCCGTACTCGCGCATGACCGCTTCGACGCCGAAACGCGCCTGCCCCGGATCGGCGGCGTCGAACGCAAGCGTCATCACATCCGCAGCGGGCGCAGCCGTCGCCGCCAGCAAGGACACGCGCAGGGCGTCGAGTTTCTCGCGGTTGCGGCCGGTGAGCACGACCTTGGCACCCTCCTCGAGATAGCGGCGCGCGATCACCTGACCGATGCCGCCTGCAGCACCGGTGACGATCGCGACCTTGCCGATGAGACGGCCGGGGCGCAGGACCGCCGTGACGGTTCGGGCAGCGGTCTTCTTTGCGACCGGTTTCTTTGTGGCAGTCTTCTTGGCGGCGGTCTTTTTGGCGGCAGGACTCACGGGCGGGCTCCCCATTCCTGGAAAAGTTCGTCACGGCTGCGCAAACCGGCGCGCGGCAAGGCATGGTTGACCACATAGTTGGCGCCCGCGTGGGTGTTGTCCCACATCGATTGATGCGCCTGCGGGAGCGCCTCCCAAGGCACCATCGTCGGCGGGCTGACCTCGAGCTGTCCGGCGGCGATCATGTCGTTCATGCGCGCGACTTCGTAGGCGTTGCAGAGGTGGGTGCCCGCGATGGTCGCCGTCGGCATCAAGATGCGCCGTTGCCGCATCCAGACCTGCGGTGCATAGAAGGTGTAGCGTCGGCCCTGCATCGACTCGCAGTACACCACCCGTCCGGTGAACGGCTTCACCAAAGAGGTCGAGGCGGCGAGCGCATCGTGACCCGCACGCTCGACCACGAGGTCCGGATAGCCGCGCGGATTGTCGGCGGAGCGCAACCAACGACCGACCGCACTGCCCAGCGGCTTCATCGTCCGGTCCTGGAACTGCCGGACCGATTCTTTGAACCGACCGGTCTCGCGTTTCGCGTCCGGCATCGCGGGCAACGCCTCCGGCCAATCGAAGTCCGCGCCTTCCTTGCGGCGGATCTCCTCGAGCGACACCACGCCGCGCACCGCATCACCGAAGCCGAGCGACTGCACGAACTCGCGTTGCGCATCGCTCAGGGTCGCCACGACGAGCCGACCGCCAGCGGCACGCACCGCTTCGATGGCCTCGAGACCCACGGGGTCGAGCAACGCACCGTGACCGACGCCCGTGCGGCCGTCATCACCGGGGACGACACCGTAATAGAGCAACACCGCCTCACCTGCCCGCAGGCCCGCGCGGCGCAGCATCTCTTCGGGCGACACTTCGCCCGGCTTACCGGCGAACGAGAACCAGTAGCCGCTGGTCGCGCCGTAGAACGTCAGCGTGCCGTGCTCGGCAAGCAGCTGGAACGAGCGCGGGAAGGATTCCTGTCCGGCGTGCGAGACCGCGTAGTCCGCGAGACGGCCGCCGGTCTGCGCACGCATCTCGGCGAGCAGCGGCTCACCGGCGCGTTCCCAGGCCGCGATCGCCTCGGGTGATGCCGGTACCGGCGTGAACGCTGCGGCCCAGCGCGGATCGCGCCGATCGAGCGCGCCGGTCGCGCCATGGCGCCGGATGAACGCTGCACGCTCGGGGCTCGAGACGAGCCCGACCGCAGCGAGACCGTTGCGGGCGCCGCTCTTGAGCGCCTCGAATCCGGTGCCGGTCGCGGCGCCTTCGACGAAGAGCGTCTTGCCCGAACGGATGCGTAGCGTGGTGAACAGCGCGCGCACCACCGTACCCAAGTTGAGGACATAAGAACCGGCCGCTTCGAGCGTGAGGTCTGGCGGCAAAGGATGCAGCTGCGGCCCCTGTGCGACGAGGAACTGCTGATGGCTGCCGGTGTCGGTCTCGTAGCCCTGGATCGAGAACCCGGCGTACATCGGGTCGCGTGCAGCGAGCGGCGAGAGCAGGTCGCTCTGACCCGAGTAGACCGTGACAAGGTCGCCCACCTTGATGCGGCCCTCGCGCTTCACTTCGCTGCCGACCGCCGCCACGAGGGCGACGCCGCCCGACCCGGTCACCTGATGGTCGAGGTCGTGGTTCTCGAACGGCGACACCGGGATACCGGTGAGCGCCCAGATATCATTGAAGTTGACCTCGGAGGCGAGCACATAGACCAGTGCCTCGTTCGGCTCCGGATGCGGGACCGGCAACAGGATCTCGCGCTCCGAGTCCTTCGGCAGGCCGTGCGCCGGCGCGCCGGTCGCCGGGTCGCGTATGACGGCGTGACCGTACTGCCAACTGGGCAGTGGCGTGAGTCCGGGGAAGAACGCTGCGCCGACCGGCAGCAGCTCGCCCCGGCGCACCATCGCTGCGATGGCACGCTCGTCATCGATCGACGGGTCGGTCGTGCTCCGCACCGGCAAGGGTGCGCTGCGCTTGTCGAGGAAAGCCTGGATCCCAGCCTTTCCGCCTTGCGGATCGATCACCGCCTCGGCGAACAACTGCGCCTCGCGCGCCAGTCCCGCTGAGAACCCCTGCTCCCAGCCGGTGCGCACGGCATCGAGGATCCGCGCCGAGGTCGGCCCACGGCCGACGCGCTCGGCTTGCGCCAGCAACCGGACCACCTCCGGTCTCTGCAGCGTCGCCTCGAGTGCATCGCGCCCCGGTCGTTGCCAGGCGATGTTCGCGGCCTTGCGCGCCGCGAACGCGCGCGCGACGAGGTTGCGTCCTGAAGGGGCAGCGACGAATCCCGCCGCGAGGCGCGTGGCGAGCGACACCACATCCTCGCCCGGGTGTGCGCCCTCCGTACCGCTGCCCGCCAAGGCGTGCAGCAGACCATCGGCGCGCATCTCCTCCGCCGTGACCGTGCGCCCGCCCATGATGATCTCGAGCGCGCGGGCGAGCGGCGCGGCATGTCCGGCCTCTTCGAGCAGCCGCGGCAATCTTTGGGTACCACCATAGCCCGGCAACAGGTTCAACCTCACCTCGGGCTGTCCGAAGCTCGCGAGCGGCTCGGCCACGCGGACATGGCAGGCCATCGCGAACTCCATGCCACCGCCGAGCGCGACGCCGTTGATGGCGGCGATGGCGGGCTTGTCCATCGCCTCGATCTTGCGGAACGCGAGGTGCGCGTTGTTCGGCAGCGGCAACGCCTCCTCGAGCGTGTGCACATCCTCGAGCAGCTGACGGATGTCGGCGCCGGCGACGAACGCCGCTGAACCTTGACCCGTGAACACCACCGCCTTCACATCGTCGCGCCGCGAGACGTGGTCGATGACGATGTTGAGCTCGTCGAGCGCGCGCTCGTTGAGGGCGTTGACCGGCGGGTTGGTGACCGTCACCAAGGCGATGCGGTCGGGCGCACGGGCGCTGCGACGGCGGCGCGGCGGCCCGAGCGCGTGGTAATGGATGCGGAAGTAGCGGAAATCCTCGAACAGGCGCTGCTCGTCGGCGACGCGTTGGCGCTCCTGCCACTCATCGATGGCGCGGCGCAGTTCGCCGATCGATTCAGGGTTTCGCAGCGTCGAGGTGTCGCCCACATCCTGCCCTTCGACCAGCGCGCGCACCATGCGCCGCATGTACTTGCCGCTGCGGGTCTCCGGGAACTGCGCGACCTCGATGAAATCTTCGGGGACCGCGACCTGGCCTTTTTCCTGGCGCACGATCTCGATGAGCCGTCGTCGGTCCTCGGCGGCGAGCTTGCGGCCTGGCGCGGGACGCACGAAGGCGAGCGGCGTGAGCCCTTTCTGCGCGTGGGGCGCGCCGACCACGATCACGTTGCCGACCGGCGAATCCGGGGTGACCTGCTTGTCGCGAAGGATCGCGCCTTCGATCTCTTCGGTGCCGAGGCGGTGACCGGAGACATTGATGACATCGTCGGAGCGACCGTGCAGCGAGAAGCCGCCATCGGGATACTTCACGGCGAAGTCGCCCTGCGTGTAGGCGAGCCGGCCTTGCCAGCGTGTCCAGTAGGTCTTGCGGTAGCGCTCGAAGTCGCCGCGCCAGCTGCGCGCGATCCGACGCCCCTCGACGCGGAATCCACCCTCATCGCCCCAGATGGTGCGGCAAAGATAGGGGAACGGCGCAGCGATCACGATCTCGCCCTTCTCGCCGACCTCGACCGGACGGGCCACGACGGAGCCCGCAGCATCAGGTTCGCCGTCGGCGACCCAGACATCGCCTGCGATCCAGGGCAGCGGGTAGGTGTGCGCGTCGGCGCGCAACGGGAAGTCGCCGTTGCCGAAGTGGTGCGTCCAGACGATGCCGCCGTGCTCGGTCGCCCAGTAGGCGTTGATGTACCAGGGGGTCACGAGCTCCATGCCGAACTGCTGCACCACCGGCGAGGTCGGCTCGGCGCAGAAGGTCGCGACGCGCAAAGAGCTGCGCGAGTAGGCGCGCACATCTTCGACGTTCTGGGGATCGGTCATCACGGTCTTGAGGAAGGTGACGCCGGCTTTGAATATGTTGACCTTGTAGCGCTCGATGATGCTGGCGAAGCGCCCCGCGCCGGGGAACACCGGCGCACCCTCGGCGATGACGGTGGTCACGCGCGTGGTGAGCGCACCGCAGTACATGTAGCTCTGGCCGGTGATCCAGCCCGGGTCGGCGACGACATACATGACATCGCCCGGGCGGGCGTCGAAGGCGACGCGCATGGTGTGCGCGACACCCGCAGCCCAGCCGCCGTGCACATGCACCACGCCCTTGGGCTTGCCCGTCGAACCCGAGGTGTAGATGAAGAACAGCGGGAACTCGGCATCGAGCGGCTCCGGCGGCACCGCAGCCCACAGCGCCGCGACCAGCGAGGCGTCAGGCAGTGCGAGCAACGCGTCCTCGGAATCCACGGCGAAACCGGCAGCCCGCGCCGCAGCGAGGATCTCGAGGGTGGCGGCATCGGTGAGTTCGTGACCCCAGCGGTCCCGCTCTGGCCGCCACAGCAGCCCGGGCAGCGCTGCGTGGCGCACCACGATGACGGTGTCGATCCGCGGTGGCACGGTCACCAGCGCCGAAGCGATGGCGGTGCGGATGCGGCTCGCCTCGGCGGAGCCGATGCCGGCCTGCGCCTCGAGCGCGCGGCCGACGCCGCGCATGACATCCGAGCGCTCGAGCGTGATCTCGTTCGCGGTGGCGGCACGGGCGCCGGCGAGGATCGCCTCGGCCTGCGCCGGGGCGAGCCCGAGCTTGGTCAAGGCGCTGGCCACAGCGTCGACCGCGGTTTCGGCCGGCACATAGCCGTCGAGTGCAGGATCCGTATAGGCTTCTTTGAACGCCACGACCTGGGCGTTGCGGTAGCCGCCGTCAGCGGTGATCACCACGCGCGCACCGGCGTTATGGATGCGGTCGGAGAGCGTCTTGTCGCTGAAGCCGCCGAACACCGGCGTGTAGACGAGGCCGAGCCGCTTGCAGGCTTCCGTCCAGTAGAGCTGCTCCGGGATGTTCGGCATGTTGATGGCGACGCGGTCGCCGATCGCGAGACCGAGACGCCGCAGCGCGAGCGCGCAACGCACCGTCTCGAGCAGCAGCCGACGGCGCGACACGCCGAACGAGGTCACCGGGCCGCCGCGGCCGCCGTCGAGGGACTGGTCCCAGCGATCACCCTCGAAGAAGAACGCGGTCTCCTCGCCGTGCCCGGCGAGCACATGCCGATCTATTTCATTGAAGCAGGCGTTGGTGAGTGCGCCGTCGAACCAGCGGTAGAAGGGCGCGTCGCTCGTGTCGAGCGCGGTGCGCCAAGGGGCGTAGTCCGGCGCGAGGACAGGCGCGACCTGAGCCGCGGTCTTCGCATCCCACCCTCGCCATTGGCCTTCGGCGGCGTCAAAAGACAGCCAGGCGCCGTGGGGCCCGACGGTCGGTTCGAACCAGTGCAGATCGCGGCGCGCGTGTTCAGCGTGGTAGGCACCGGGGTCGCGCGTACAGGCATCACGGGCTTGCTGCCACGCCGCCCGCGAGGTGAGGGTATTGACGACGGCCGACGCAGGGGCAACAGCCGCCAACGCCGGAACCGATTCCATGGCTCCGTTCGAACTGGACATCGAATGTACTCCGCCCCCCGTTTGAATCGTACACGCCGTCTAAGTGAAATAGCGCCTGTGAAAATTCACGGGCTTAGAGATTTTTTCTCAGCGGCCCTCCAGCCGAGGGGCGCCGATTGATTTCTTTTTGATATCACTATAGTATCTTCCTACCCAGTACGCCCCGCCCGCTGCCGCACCGCCACAGGAGCCTCCTCATGACCGATCACAACCCCCGCCCCGCTCGCCGCGAACGCGAGACCCTCGTCGCCAGCGGTTGGCTGATGCTGCCCGTCGCCATCGCGGCGCTCGTCGCAGGCCTCGCCGCCACGATCTACGGCGCCTCGAACGGCGCCCCGTCGCTCGTGGTCCTCGGCATCGTGCTCCTGGTTTTGTTCTTCATCTCACTCACCGGCTTCTTCACGCTACAGCCCAACGAGGCGCGGGTGCTGGTGCTGTTCGGCGACTACAAGGGCACCGTACGCAAGGAAGGCTTCCACTTCGGCAACCCGTTCTACTCGAACGGCGCCAACGTCCACGCCACCGTCACCGAAGGCGGCAAGACCACGGTGACGCCGAAGAAGAATCCGCGCATGAAGATCTCGCTGCGCTCGCGCAACCTCAACGGCGAGCGCCTCAAGGTCAACGATAAGAAGGGCAACCCGATCGAGATCGCCGCCGTGGTGGTCTGGCGCGTGCAGGACACCGCGCAGGCGATGTTCGACGTCGACGACTACGAAGAGTATGTGCACATCCAGTCCGAGTCGGCCGTACGCCATCTCGGCAGCCAGTACGCCTACGACCACGGCGAGGAGCACGAGATCACGCTGCGCAGCGGCGTGGATGAAGTGTCGGAGGCGCTTCAGGTCGAACTGCAGACCCGCCTCGCGCCCGCCGGCGTGGTGGTCGAGGAAGCGCGCCTCACGCACCTCGCCTATGCGCCGGAGGTCGCGCAGGCGATGCTGCGGCGCCAGCAGGCCGAGGCCGTGCTCGCCGCACGCCAGATGATCGTGCAGGGCGCGGTCAGCATGGTGGACATGGCGTTGACGGAGTTGTCGCGCCGCGGTGTCGTCGAGCTCGATGCCGAACGCAAGGCGGCGATGGTGAGCAACCTGATGGTCGTGCTGTGCGGAGACTCGGAGGCCAAGCCCGTGATCAACACCGGCACGCTCTACGGCTGACGCGCGGTGGCCGAGCGCAAATCATTCCTGATGCGGATCGACCCGGCGCTCTGGCGCGAGCTCGAGCGCTGGGCGGCGGACGACCTTCGCAGCGTGAACGGCCAAGTCGAGTACATACTGCGCGAGGCGCTGCGCCGGCGCGGCGTGCGCGTGGGCAGCACCGCAGGATCGGACGCCGCTGCGCCGGACCCCGACGAGCCTTGCGGGGAAAGGCCGGAACAGGAGCCGTGATGATCATCGAGCGCATCTGGCCGGGGAACGCCTGGCGCAACTTCCACTATCTCATCGCCTGCGGGGAGACCGGCGAGGCCATGGCGGTCGACCCCCTCGACTGGCAGTCGGTACACGCCGCCGCTCTGCGCCACGGCTGGACCATCACCCACATCCTCAACACCCACGAGCACGGCGACCATATCGGCGGCAACGACGGGCTGCGCGCGGCCACCGGCGCGAGGGTGCTGGCGCATGCAGGCGCAGGGCCGAAGCTGAGCGCGCTCGACCGGGCGGTGGGCCAAGGCGACATCATCCGCATCGGCCGCAGCGTCGAACTCGAGTGTCTCGATACGCCAGGCCACACGCGCGCGCATGTCTGCCTGCTAGCGCACGGCGACCGGCCCGCGCTGGTCTGCGGCGACACGCTCTTCAACGCCGGCGCCGGCAACTGCCACAACGGCGGCGACCCCGATCTGCTCTACGACACCTTCGCCGGACAGTTCGCGCGCTTGCCGGACTCGGTGGCCGTACACCCCGGTCATGACTACCTCGCGCGCAACCTCGCCTTCACGCTCGATATGGAGCCGGGCAACGCGGCCGCCGCGGCGCTGCTCGCGCAGGTCACGGACGCAGCGGGCGACGGCGCCGATGCCCCCGTCACCACGCTCGGCGACGAGCGTCGCATCAACGTCTTCTTCCGGCTCGGCAGCCCGGAGCTCATAGACCGCCTGCGTCAAAGATTTCCGGAGATGCCGCTGCGCCCCGATCCGCGGCAGGTGTTCCGCAAGCTGCGCGAACTGCGCAACGCCTGGTAGGCGCCTGATCGGGACAGCGTGATTTGCCCGAGCGGTCAGGCTCGGTGTAACCTTCACCTCGGACTTGATCCCGAGGACAGGTACCTGATGATGACCACACTCCCGCAGTTCGCCGCCGCCAAGGGCCGCGGCGACAAGATCGCCTTCGTCACCTGCTACGACTCGCTCACCGCGCGCCTCGTCGCCGCCTCCGGCATCGATGGGGTATTGGTCGGCGATTCCGTCGCCATGACCGTCCACGGCCACCGCGACACGGTCGCCGCCGACCTCGACATGATGACCCTGCATGTCTCCGCGGTCCGTCGCGGTCTCGGGCAGGACGGGTTCATGGTCGCCGATCTGCCCTTCCTTGCGCACCGCCACGGCCGCAAGGCGCTCATGCGCGCCGTCGAACGCTTACTGCGCGCAGGCGCCAACGCGGTCAAGCTCGAGGGCGTCGACGGCTTCGAGTCCGACATCCGCCACATCGTGCAGAGCGGCGTGCCGGTGATGGGCCATATCGGTCTGACACCCCAACACATCCACGCGCTCGGCGGCTTCACGATGCAGGGCCGCAGCCCCGAGGCGGCGGCGGCACTGCTCGAGCAAGCCGAACGGCTGCAGGACTGCGGCGTGTTCGCGATGGTCATCGAGTGCGTACCGCAATCGCTCGCTGCAGAGATCACGCGTCGCCTGACGATCCCGACCATCGGCATCGGCGCCGGTGGCGACTGCGATGGTCAAGTGCTCGTCGTCACCGACCTGCTCGGACTCGACGCGCAGTTCAAGCCGCGATTCGCACGCCGCTACCTCGACGGTGCCTCACTCATCACTTCTGCGCTCGATCAGTACGCCCGCGATGTGAAGTCGGGCGGCTTTCCCGCGGCACCTGAGACCGTGGCGTGATCGTCCATCGCGGGATCGCCGCGTGGTCGGCCGCGAAGCGCAGCCTCGACGGTGCGACCCTCGGTTTCGTGCCGACGATGGGCCACCTGCACGCCGGACACGCCGCACTGCTCGCACGCGCCCGGCAGGAATGCGGCACGACGCTGCTCTCCATCTTCGTGAACCCCACGCAGTTCGACGACCCGACGGACCTCGAACGCTATCCTCGTACGCTCGAAGCGGATCTTGCGATCGCACGATCGGCGGGCATCGACCATGTGCTGTTGCCGACGACGGCAGAGCTCTATCCGGACGGCTACACCTACAAGGTGCAGGAGAACGCGGTGTCGACCGTGCTCTGCGGCGCCTCACGCCCCGGCCACTTCGATGGCGTGCTCACCGTCGTGATGAAGCTGCTGCAGATCGTGCAGGTCGGCGCCGACGCCGCGCGTCAACGGCTCTACCTGGGCGAGAAGGACCATCAACAGCTCACCCTGATACGCGGCATGGTGGAGGCGTTCTTCCTGCCCTGGACGGTCATCGGCTGCCCGACCGTGCGTGAGACCGATGGGCTCGCGATGAGCTCGCGCAATTCGCGGCTGACCGCCGAGCAGCGACGGCTCGCACCGCAGCTCGCGCGGGTCCTGCGCGAGGCGCCGGATGCCGGGAGCGCCCGTGCGACGCTGGAGGCCGCAGGGTTCCGCATCGACTATCTGGAAGACCGTGCGCTCGGAACTTCGCCCGCCGCGGCGTCCCGCCGTTATATCGCCGCGTTCTTGGGCGAGACGAGGTTGATCGACAATGTCACCCTCGACTGATCGGCCGCTGCGCGTCCTGGTGTTGATGAGCGGCTCGATCGCCGCGTTCAAGGTCGTCCAGCTCGTCTCCCGCCTGGTGCAGGCGCCGGTGGGCGCCGAGGTCGAGGTCGTGATGACATCGGCGGCACGCGCGTTCATCGGCGAGGCGAGCCTCGAGGGACTCACCGGCCGCCGCGTGCGCTCGGACACCTTCGCAGCAGGCGATCACATGGACCACATCCGGCTGGTGCGTTGGGCCGATGTCGTGCTGGCGGCACCCTGCACCGCCAACACGCTCAACAAACTGGCGCTGGGGATCGGTGACGATCTCGTCGGCACCTTGTTCCTCGCCCACGACTTCAGCAAGCCCTGGCTCATCGCGCCTGCGATGAACACCCGGATGTACGAGCATCCGACCACCCGCGGATCTTTGGAACGGCTGCGCGGCATGGGCTGCACGATCGTCGAGGGCGGCAGCGGGACGCTCGCCTGCGGCGAGATCGGCGCCGGACGGCTCGCGGAACCCGAGGTCTTGCTGGAGGCGGTCCTGCGCGCGGCGCAACGGCCCTCCGCGCGCTCCCCCGATGAGCCTTCTCCCATATCTCGGCGCGGTGCGCTCAAAATATTGGTGACCGCCGGCGGGACACGCATGCCCCTCGATGCGGTGCGCTCGATCGTCAACGGTTCAACCGGCCGCACCGGTGCGGCGATCGCCACGGACCTCGCCGCACTCGGTCATGCCGTCACGCTGCTCACGGCTGAGGGCGGGGTGAGCGCGGAAGACATCACCCGGCTCGAGCGCTATGACGATTTCGATTCGTTCGAGCGCAGCCTGCGCAGACTGCTCACCGAGGAGTCCTATGACGTGCTGGTGCAGTCGGCGGCCATCAGCGACTGGCGCCCGATCGCTGCCGCGGAACACTCTTCGCTCGGCAAGATCGACTCGGACACCGATACGCTCACGCTGCGTTTCGAGCGCACACCGAAGCTGGTCGGGCTTGTGCGCTCGTGGTCGCGGAACCCGGCGCTGCGCATCGTCGCGTTCAAGTTGACCGTCGGCGCAGCCGATGCCGAGCGCCGTCGCAAGGTCGCACAGCTGCTGGCGCACGAGGGCGTCGTCGCCGTGGTGGCCAACGACCTGCAGGACTGGCCGCGCTGGGCGTTCTGGACCGATGCCGCGGCAGCGCCCGAGGCGTTCGATGGCCGGGAAAGCCTCGGTGAGCGTCTCGCGGAATTCCTTGATCTGCCCGCCCCGGAGGGACGCACATGATCCTCTGCATCGATGTCGGCAACACCACGGTGCATGCCGGACTCTACCCGCACGCCGGCGTCGATGCGCCGTTGCTGCTGCAGTTCCGCAAGACCTCGGATTCGCGTGCATCGAGCGATGAACTCGGCGTGTTCTTGCGCGCGGCGTTGCGCGAGAACGGCGTCGACCCGGCGGCGATCAGCCGTATCGGCGTCGCCTCGGTGGTGCCGGACGCGCTGTTCTCGCTGCGTGGCGCCTGCCAGAAATACTTCGAGCGTGAACCGTTCGTGCTGCAAGCCGGCGTGCGCAGCGGCCTGCGGATCAAATACCGCAACCCGCTCGAGGTGGGCGCGGACCGCATCGCCAACGCCATCGCGGCGACCCACCTGTTCTCGGGCCGCGACCTGCTGATCGCGGACTTCGGGACCGCCACCACATTCTGTGCGGTGACCGCAGAGCGCGATTATCTCGGCGGCGTGATCGTCGCAGGCCTGCGGATCTCGTTGGAGGCCTTGGAGACCCGCACCGCACGGCTACCGGCGGTGGAAATCCTGCCGCAGCACGGTCGGACCTGCCTCGGACGCTCCACTGTCGAAAGCCTGCAGAGCGGCGCGTACTTCGGGCAACTGGGCGCGGTACGCGAGATCTTCGCGCGCTTGCAGAGCGAGAACTTCCCCGACGCACAACGCCCGCCCTTGCGGCTCGGCACCGGTGGCTTCGCGGGACTCTTTGAACAGGAGGGCGTGTTCGACGAGGTCATCCCTGACCTCGTCCTGCGCGGGATCCTGCTCGCGACGAGCCTCAACGACCCGACATCGACGCCTTGAGACCGGCCTGCAGCAGATCGTGAGGTCCCGCTCAGCGCTGCACGAGATCGATGCGCAGTCCGGCGGGTGAGGTGAGCGTGGCGATGCGCGCCTCGCCGAAGATCGTGCGGCGCACGCCATGGTCGACCGGTGCCGCAAAGGACACTGTCGCAGCGGACGCTGTCGTAGCAGAGGCGGCGGCCGCGCGCGCCAGCACCGCCGCGACATCCGGCACGAAGAATGTCACCGACAACAGCCCGCGCGCCGGCGGTCGAGCGCGGGGATACAGGTCTGCACCCGTCACGCCTTCGTACTGCACGATCTCGAGCCGTCCATAAGCGTAGGCCGGGTCGCCGAAGATACGGATGTCGAGACCGGCACCCGCGGGCAAGCCGATGGTGCGCTCGACTTCGGGACCGGCGAAACGGTGGTATGAAGTCTCTTCGAGACCGAGCACCTGCTCCAAAAAGGCCTTCTCGCGCAGGTTGTCCGGCGAGATCGCGACGATCTGCGGCGCGACCCCATAGCCTTCGGGGCTCACGGGCTCGGGCTTGCCTTGCTGTTCGAGGAACACGAGGTTGACGCCGTCCGGTCCCGGCAGGTGTACCTCATCGACCACCACGCCGTCGGTCTCGAATCGACCGATCGGCGAGCGGAAACGATAGCCTGCGGCGGCAAGCTCGGCGTGGCGCGCCGGCAGGTCGCGCACCGCGATGTCGACGCTCTTCGGTACGAGGTCCGTGGCCGCCGCCCCCTCGCGCACCGCCCGCCCCGGCAAGCGGAAGCGCACCAAATGCACGCCACCCTGCGCCATGCCCGGCGTCCGCAGCAGCGCTTGGTCGATGATGTCGTCCGATCCGAGCCCCCAGACCGCCGCCAGTGCCGGATCGCGCCCCTCGCGTCGCGCGACGACCTGCATCCCGAAGCGGGAGGACCAGAGCGCGAGTGCCTGCTCCATGTCGGCGACGCTGATGACCGCGTAGGCATAGGCCTTGGGATTGATGGTGGGCGACACGCGGGGACCCTCGGACGGGGGCGACGAGCGCCCCAAAGAACCCGCGCAGCCCGCGAGCAGCAAGCCCCCGCCCGCCGCCAAGCAGGCGAGGAGCGCACGACGTAGAGGATGGGGCATCGAGCCAGTATAGTGGTCGGATGGATGAGTTCTACCGCCGCGGCTTCGGGGTCCTGAGTGTCGCCGTGCTCGGCTACGCGCTCTTCCAACTGATGACGCCCTTCTGGGGCGCGCTAGCCTGGTCGATCTGCCTCGCCGTGCTGCTCGCACCCTTGCAGGTCCGGCTCACCCGCCGCTTCGGCGACCGTCCGAACCTGGCCGCAGGTCTGCTGACGGCGCTCACGCCGCTGGTCGTGTTCGTGCCGCTCGCCTTGATCGGCGTCGCGTTCGTGGACCAAGGTCGGAGGCTGGTCTACGCGCTGCAGCGCAGTCCTTGGCGCATCGATGCCGACACGCTTGGCCGTATCGAGGAATATCCGGTGTTCGGACCGATCCTCACCCGCGTCGTCACGCTGCTCGATCTCGACGGCGCGCAGGTGTCCGACTGGGTGGTGGGCCTTGGCCAGAGCCTGCTGCGGATCGCCGCCAACCTCGGCAGCAGCCTCGTCCTCAATGTCCTCAGCACCACCCTCGCCTTCACGCTGATGCTGTTCTTGCTCTTCTTCATGCTGCGCGATGGCCGCGCCATGCTGCAACGGCTGATGCACCTGCTGCCGCTCGACGCCGTGCACCGCGATAGCCTGTCGAAGCTGGTCGCGGACACCACGCGGGCGGTCGTCTATGGCTCCGGCCTCACCGCACTCATCCAAGGCATCCTCACCGGCATCGGTTTCGCACTCACCGGCCTGCCCTCGCCGGTCGTGTTCGGCGTGCTCGCAGCGCTGTTCTCGCTGTTGCCCGCAGGCGGCACCGCGATCGTCTGGGTGCCGGCGGTGCTGGCGCTCGCCGGCATGGGGCAGAGCGGCGCCGCGCTCTTCATGCTCGGCTGGGGCGCGCTGATCTCCGTATCGGACAACGTCCTGCGGCCCATCCTCGTCTCCAAGCAGGCCGAAGTCTCGACGCTCGCCGTATTCGTCGGCGTGATCGGCGGTGCGGCGGCGTTCGGCGGTGTGGGTCTGATCCTCGGACCGGTGCTGCTGACCGTGATCTCGGCGTTGCTGCGCTTCGCGGAGGACATGAAGCTCGGCCGGGTCGACTAGCGACGCGCCACCGCGCAGGGGATGGCGGTAGAATCGCGCCCGCTCATGGACATCTCCCCCATCCTCAACCCGCTGAACGATGCGCAGCGCGCAGCGGTCACTGCACCGTCCGGACCGGTGCTGGTGCTCGCCGGTGCAGGCAGCGGCAAGACGCGTGTGCTCGTGCACCGCGTGGCCTGGTTGGTCGAAGCCGAAGGCGCCGCAGCGCACAGCATCCTCGCGGTCACCTTCACCAACAAAGCCGCGAGCGAGATGCGCCACCGCACCGAAGCGCTGCTCGGCATGCCGGGCGCAGCGCTCTGGATCGGCACCTTCCACGGCATCGCCCACCGCCTGCTGCGGCTGCACTGGCGTGAAGCAGGCTTGCCCCAGACCTTCCAGATCCTCGACTCCGACGACCAGCTACGGCTCATCAAAAAACTGCTCAAGGCGCAGCAGCTCGATGAGACCCGCTGGGTGCCGCGCGACATCCAGTACTTCATCAATCAGCAGAAGGACGAGGGCCTTCGGCCGAAAGCGCTCAAGGATGGCAACGATCCGACGCGCCGCCAGTTCGTCAAGCTCTACCAGGACTACGAAGACGCCTGCCGCGTCGCCGGTGTGGTCGACTTCGCCGAGCTGCTGCTGCGTGCCTTCGAACTGTGGCGCGACCAACCGGAACTGCTCGCGCATTACCGCCGCCGCTTCCGTCATGTGCTGGTCGATGAGTTCCAGGACACCAACGCCATCCAGTACGCCTGGACGAAGCTGCTGGTCGGCTCCTCCGGTGCACCGTTCGCAGTGGGCGACGACGACCAGTCGATCTATCGTTGGCGCGGCGCGCGGGTCGAGAACCTGCAGACTTTCCGCAACGATTTCCCGCAGGTCACGCTGGTGCGCCTCGAGCAGAACTATCGCTCGACCGGCAACATCCTCCACGCCGCCAACGCGCTGATCGCCGGCAACACCGGTCGTCTCGGCAAGAACCTCTGGACGAGCGGCGCCGCAGGCGATCCGCTGCGCCTCTACGCTGCCTTCAACGAGCGCGATGAGGCGGAGTTCGTGCTGCAACGCATCCAGGAATGGGTCGCGAACGGCGGCGCCCGACGCGAGACGGCGGTGCTCTACCGCTCCAACGCGCAATCACGCGCCTTCGAAGAAGCGTTCATCTCCGCGCGCGTACCGTACAAGGTCTACGGCGGCCTAAGATTCTTTGAGCGCGCCGAGATCAAGGACGCCCTCGCTTACCTGCGCCTGATGTCGAACCGCAACGACGACGCCTCCTTCGAGCGCGTGGTCAACCTGCCCACGCGCGGCTTGGGCGCCAAGACGATCGACACCCTGCGGGTGCGCGCCCGCGAAGCGGGCAGCTCGCTCTGGTCGGCGGCGCTGGTCTGCCTCGGGGACGGCAGCCTCGGTAGTCGTGCGGGTACCGCGCTGCAGGGTTTCGTGCAGGTGATCGACGGTCTCGCCACCGCCACGGCGACACTGGCGCTGCACGAGATCGTCGACCAGATGCTCGCGGCGAGCGGTCTGCTCGAGCACCACCGCAAAGACAAGGCGGACCGTGGCGAGGCGCGCACCGAGAACCTCCTGGAACTGGTCTCGGCGGCGCGCGGTTTCATACCCGCCACCGACGAGGGCGAAGAGGCGATGGCGCCGCTCGACTCGTTCCTCGCCCATGCCGTGCTCGAGTCCGGCGAAGGCCAAGCCGAGGCTTGGGAGGATTGCGTGCAGATGATGACGCTGCACACCGCCAAGGGGCTCGAGTTCCCGTTGGTGTTCCTCGCGGGACTCGAAGATGGCCTGTTCCCGCACCAACGCTCGCTCAACGACCCCGACAGCCTCGAGGAAGAGCGCCGCCTCGCCTATGTCGGCATCACGCGCGCCATGCGCCAGCTCTATCTCACCTACGCCGAGCAACGACGCCTGCACGGCATCGATGCCTACGGCATCCCCTCGCGCTTCATCAAGGAGATCCCCGAGGAGTTCCTCGAGGAGGTCCGGCCAAGGGTGAGCGGCACACGACCCGGCCAAGCGTTCGGCAGGGGGTTCGGCGGCGGCTTCGGCAGCGGCAGCGGCTTCGGCGGCGGCCACAACAGCCAGTCCGGCACGCGCCAAGCAGGCCAGAGCGGCATGGGCCGCGGGGCGGCGGGTTTGCGCGAAGAGCCGCCTGCGCCCGGGATACGCCTCGGCGCACGGGTGCGCCATGCCAAGTTCGGCGCCGGGGTGGTGGTCAATGTCGAGGGCCAAGGCCCGCACGCGCGGGTACAGGTCAATTTTGAGGGTCAAGGCAGCAAGTGGCTGATGCTGCAGTACGCGAACCTCACCCCCACTTGATCGGGCGACCGATGCACCGCTTGACGATCCTGCCCGTCGGCTACACTTGCGACCCATGATCCGGAACGTTTTCCACGCGCAGCTCGCTGCAGCCGCGGCGGCCCACGACTCCTGGGTCTGCGTCGGGCTCGATCCCGAGATCGAGCGCTTCCCGCCGCAGCTGCGCGACCGGCCGGATGCGATCCTGGCCTTCAATCGCGCCATCATCGATGCCACTGCCGACCTCGTTTGCGCCTACAAACCCCAGATCGCGCATTACGCCGCGGTCGGCGCGGAGGACCAGCTGCTCGATACGCTGCGCTACATCCGCGAGCGGGCGCCCGGCGTGCCGGTGATCCTCGATTCCAAGCGCGGCGATATCGGCAGCACCGCCGAGAAGTACGCCCGCGAGGCCTTCGAGCGGTATGGCGCCGATGCGGTCACCGTGAACCCCTACCTCGGGCGCGACTCGGTCGAGCCGTTTTTGGAGTACGGCGACAAAGGCATCGTGATCCTCTGCCGCACCTCCAATGCGGGCGCGCGCGAATTCCAGGACCTCGTGGTCGACGGCCGCAAGCTCTATCAGGTGGTCGCCGAGAAGGTCGCACAGGAATGGAACACGCGCGGCAACTGCCTGCTGGTGGTCGGTGCGACCTACCCCGAGGAGCTCGCCGACATCCGCGCCCGTACCGGCGGGATGACCTTCCTCGTGCCGGGCGTGGGCGCACAGGGCGGCGATGTACGACGCGCGGTGCAGGCCGGTCGGACCGCTGCGGACGACGGGCTCGTCATCAACTCCTCACGCGGCATCCTTTATGCCGGCCACGGCGAAGATTTCGCTGCAGCCGCAGGCCGTGCGACACTGGAACTGCGGGACGCCATCAACGCCGCACGGCGCTGATGCCGACGCCAGGGAACCTCCGGGGGATACGATGCTGCGACTGAACCGCTACCAGTGGACCGTGCTGTTCGCGGCCTGGCTCGGCTGGGGCTTCGATATCTTCGACGGTCTGCTCTTCAATTTCGTCGCCCCCAACGCGATCCCGACCTTGCTCGGGCTGACCCTCGGCTCCCCCGAAGCGCGCACCGCGACCCTTTATTGGACCGGCCTCATCACCGCCATCTTCCTCGTCGGTTGGGCGGTGGGTGGCGTGCTGTTCGGACCGATCGCCGACCGGTATGGCCGCAAGCGTGTGTTGCTCATCACCATGGTGCTGTACGCGGTCGGCACAGCGCTGTGTGCGTTCGTCACCAGCATCGAACAGCTGATCGTCTGCCGCATCATCGCGAGCCTCGGCATCGGCGGGGAGTGGGCGGCCGGGTGCGCGTTGGTCGCCGAAGCCGTGCCCGAGGACCAACGCGTCGAAGCGGGTGCCGTCCTCTATACCGCCGCGCCTTTCGGCCTGTTCCTCGCCACCACGATCAACGCCGTGGTCGCAGGGTGGCTGTTCCCCGAGGTGCCCGAGGTCTCTTGGCGCTATGTGCTGCTCTTCGGCTTGCTGCCCGCCGCCTTCGCGTTCTGGATCCGGACCCTCGTCAAAGAACCCGAGCGTTGGGAGAAAGCCGCGGCCACCGCGCCACCCCCGCGGCTGCGCGAGATCTTCGCGCCCGACATCTGGCCGCAGACCCGCAGCGCGCTGCTCGTCGTGATGGTGGCGCTGCTCACCTGGTGGAGCTGCAACGCCTTCATTCCGGTGGTGGCGGCGAACCTCGCGCAGATCGAAGCCGGACAGCTCGGGCTCGACCGCATCGCGACCAGCAAGCTGGCGGAGTCCTGGAAGACCCAAGCCACGGCGATCTTCAACATCGGCGGCCTGATCGGGACCTTGCTCACCATCCCGCTCGCCAAGCATTGGGGTCGGAGGCCGATGTTCGCCACCTACCTTGCGCTGTCCGCGGTGTCGCTGCTCGCCACCTTCGGGCTCGACCTGCCGCCACAGCTGCGCCTCTACATGTACTTCTTCATCGGTCTCACGGTGTTCGGCATCTTCGGCGCCTTCACCTTCTATCTGCCCGAGCTTTTCCCGACGCGCTTGCGCGCCACCGGATCCGGCTTCACCTACAACATCGGTCGTATCGTCGCAGCGGGCGGTCCGTTCTTCGTCGGTTCGGTGGCGGCGGCGGGCGCGGGCGATCCCGCCGTGGTGCTCAACACGCTCTTCTATGTCGGGTTCGTGCCGCTCATCGGTCTGCTCGGCATGGGTTGGGTGATCGAGACGCGCGGCCGCAAGATCCCGGACTGAGCCCCCGACGATGCAATGGTTGATCGACATCCTGCTCGGCCTCGTCGAGGGCTTCACGGAGTTCTTGCCGATCTCGAGCACCGGTCACCTCATCATCGTGCGCGCCGCGCTCGGTCTCGAGGAGTCGGTCGGTTTCCGGCAGATGATCGTGATGCAGGGCGCGGCGATCCTCGCCGTCTGCTGGGAATACCGTCAAAGATTATGGAGCACGGCGCTCGGCCTCACCTCGGATGCGGGATCGCGGCGCTTCGCCGCCAACCTCTTCCTCGCGTTCCTGCCGGCGGCGGTCGCCGGCCTCATGTTCGAGGACACCATCCGCAGCCTGCTGTTCGCGCCGGTGCCGGTGGCGATGGCGCTGGTGATCGGCGGCCTCGCGATCCTGTGGGCCGAGAAGCGGCCGCACATCGAGCGCATCCGCTCGGTCGATGAGATCGGCCCGCTCGATGCGCTGCGCATCGGCGCGTTCCAGATGTTGGCGTTGGTACCGGGCACCAGCCGCTCCGCAGCGACCATCTTGGGCGGCCTGCTCACCGGGCTCGACCGGCGCACGGCAGCCGAGTTCTCGTTCTTCGTCGCGATCCCGGTGATGCTCGCCGCGACCGGCTACAAACTGCTCGACGCGCGCGAACCGTTCGCGCCGGGAGAGGTGCAGTCCTTGGTCGTCTCGAGCGTGGCGGCGTTCTTCTCAGCGCTGCTCGCGATCCGCTTCCTGCTGCGCTTCGTCAGCAAGCATTCCTTCGCGGGCTTCGCCTATTACCGGATCATGCTCGGCGGGCTGATCCTGCTTACTTGGCAGCTCGGCTGGGTGCGCTGGTAGCGGCAGATGGCGACGACGGTGCGCCGCGCGCCGCGAGGTCCGGATACGGCCCGAGGAACAGCAGCAGCACCGCACCGACGATGAACATCAACGCCGCCGCGAACAATATCGGATCGTAGCTGCCGGTCGTGTCGCGGACCCAACCATAGGCCGTCGGCGACAGCGACGCCGCGATGCCGAACGCCATGTAGAGCACGCCGTAGATCTGGCCGTAGTTCGCCATGCCGAAGTAACGACCCGCGAGATAGGCGATGAGGTCGGTCTCGGCGCCGGCCGCAAAACCGAGCAGGAAAGCCGAGAGCACCGCGACCGTCATCGTCATGGAGTGGTCCGTGGCGAGCATCCAGCAGGCGAGCGCCGGCAACGACAGGATCGGCAGCGTCACGAACGGCGCCCAGAAACGATCGAGCAGCAGGCCGGTGATGAGGCGGCCCGCGGCGATCGACAGCCCGAACACCATCATCACCGAAGCCGTTTCAGGCCGGGAGAAGCCCTGAGCGCCCAGCATCGAGGGCAGGTGCACCAGCGAGCCGCCGTAGGCGAAGGACACGAGCAGGATCGAGATCCACAACAACCAGAAACCGCGCGAGCGCAACGCCTCGGGGAGGGTCAAGCCGGGCAAGCCTGCCGAAGAGGCGGCCCGCAGCTCGGCAGGGCGCTCCTCGGGCTCCGGTTCGCGGAACCACAGAAGACCGATCGGCAGGGCGACCAGGAGGGGCAAGAGCGCAAGGCCTGCATAGGCGGCGCGCCAGCCCTGCCATTCGAGCAAGGCCACGGTGATCATGGGCAGCAGCACCGCGGACACGCTGGTACCCATCAGGGTGAGTCCCAACGCGAGGCCGCGGTGTCGGTAGAACCAGACGTTGACGGCGCGCGTCCAGGTGACCGGGGTCGAACCGATACCGACCAGCCCGACCAGCACCCAGACGAAGTAGTACCAGGCGAGCGACCCGGGGATCAGCGCGAAAGACGCGAACACGACCCCGAAGGCCGCGAGCGAGCCGAGCGCCACGGGTCGCACGCCGTAACGGTCGGCCATCCGCCCGAACACCGGCGCAAGCAGTGCCGCGAGGAGACCGTAGATGGTGATGCCGAGGCTGATCTCGGTCCGGCTCCAGCCGAACTCCGCCTGCAACGGGTCGATGAAGAAGCCGATGGTGTTGAACGGCAGCGGTGAAGCGCCACAGGCCGTGCCCAGCAGGCTCGCCACCAGCACTTTCCAACCGCGGCTGAATTCCCCCCGCTCCGGCGGGGCGGCTGGCGTCGGCGTCATGCTGGCAAGCATACCCCCTTGGGAGTACGCTATGCGCGCCATGAAGATCGTGATCCTCGGCGCGGGACAGGTCGGGCGCACAGCCGCCCACCAGCTGGCCCGCGAAGAGGCCAATGAAGTCACGGTCGTCGATACCGACGAAGGCTTGCTGCGCGATCTGCAAGACCGGCTCGACATCCGCACCGTCGCCGGCAACGCCGCCCACCCCTCCGTCCTCGAAGCCGCCGGCGCAGCCGACGCGGACATCCTCGTCGCCCTCACCAGCAGCGACGAGGTCAACATGATGGCCTGCGAAGTCGCCTACACGCTCTACCGCACGCCCACCAAGATCGCGCGCATCCGCTCGCCGGAGTACACGCGGCACCCGAAGCTGTTCAGCGCCGAAGCCCTGTCGGTGGATGTCTGGATCAGCCCGGAGCAGTTGGTCACGGATTATGTGGAGCGCCTGATCCGCTATCCCGGTGCGCTGCAGGTGCTCGACTTCGCAGCCGGTCGGGTACGGCTCGTCGGCTTGGCCGCACGCAAGGGTGGATTGTTGGTCGGCCAAAAATTACGCAGTCTGCGCGATCACATCCCGAACACCGAGGCGCGCGTGGTCGCCATCTACCGCGGTGGCCGCAGCGTCCAACCCGAGGGCGACACCGTCATCGAGGAAGGGGACGAGGTCTTCTTCCTCGCCGCCAAAGACGACATCCGGCAGTTCATGGCGGAGATCCGCCGCGAGGAGAAACCGGTCCGTCGCGTGGTGATCGCCGGTGGCGGCCACATCGGCTACTCGCTCGCCCGCAAGCTGGAGAAGGACAATCAGGTCAAGCTCATCGAGCGCGACCCGAAGCGTGCGCGACGCATCTCCGAGAGCCTCGAGAGCGCCATCGTGCTCGAGGGCGACGCGGCCGACGAGGACCTGCTGATCGAGGAGAACATCGACGAGTGCGACGCCTTCGTCGCCGTCACCAACTCCGAAGAGGCCAACATCCTCTCGGCGATGCTCGCCAAGCGGTTGGGCGCCGCCAAGGTGATGGCGCTCATCAACAAGCCGTCCTATGCGGATCTCATGGAGAACGGCAGCATCGATGTGGCGATCTCACCGCAGACCATCACCATCGGCTCGCTGCTGACGCATGTCCGACGCGGCGATGTCGTGCAGGTGCATGCGCTGCGGCGCGGGGCCGCTGAGGCGCTCGAGACCATCATCCACGGCGATCAGCGCAGCTCGCGCGTGGTCGGCAAGCGCATCGAGGAGATCTCCCTGCCGGAGGGCGCTCGGATCGGCTGCGTGGTGCGCGGCGATCAGGTGATCATGGCGCACCATGACACCGTGATCCAGACCGACGACCATGTGGTCCTGTTCATCACCGACCGTCGCCATGTCGATCAGGTCGAACGCCTGTTCTTGGGCGAGACCAGCGGCCGGCGCTGAGGTCCGCACCGCTCCCCATGCTCGCCGTCGCCCATGTGCTCGGAACGATGATGGCGCTGTTCGCCATCACCTTCCTGATGCCGCTCGTGAGCGCGCTCATCTACCAGGATGGGACCTTCGACGACTTCGCGATCGCAGCAGGCATCAATGTGGTGGTGGGCCTCGCGATCGCTGCCGCCACCCGCCGCCACAAGCGCGAACTCAAGGCCCGCGACGGATTCCTGCTGGTGACGCTCGCCTGGGTGCTGTTGTCGCTGTCGGCCGCCGTCCCGCTGATGATCGCACTGCCGGGGATCAGCTTCGCGGACGCTTATTTCGAAGCGGCATCCGGGCTCACCACCACCGGTGCCACGGTGCTCACCGGCCTCGACACGCTGCCCCCCTCGATCAATCTTTGGCGGCATGCGCTGCATTGGTTCGGGGGCATCGGCATCATCGTGCTGGCGGTGGCGGTGCTGCCGCTGCTCGGCGTCGGCGGTATGGCGCTCTACCGGGCCGAGGCGCCGGGGTCGGTCAAGGACGAGAAGCTGACGCCGCGCATCACCGAGACCGCGAAGGCGCTGTGGCTGACCTACATGGGCCTCACCGCCGTCGCGGTGGTCGCGCTGCGCTTCGCCGGCATGGGTTGGTTCGACGCGCTCTGCCACGGGTTCTCGGTGGTCGCGCTCGGCGGGTTCTCGACGCGCGACGCCAGCATCGGTGCGTTCGACTCGGCGGCGATCGAGATCGTGCTCATCGTGCTGATGCTGGTGGCGACCCTCAACTTCTCCCGGCACTTCATGGCGCTGCGCGGACGCACCCTCGCCCCCTACCGCAACGATTCCGAGGCCAAGGTGATCTTCTTGCTCGTCGGTGGCAGCGTGCTCGCGATCGCCGCGCTGTTGACCGCGCACGGCACCTACCCAGATTTCTTTGGATCGCTGCGCGCTTCCGCGTTCAATGTGGTGTCGGTCGCGACCACCGCCGGGTTCTCCTCCGGTGACTATGGCCTGTGGCCGATCTTCGCGCCGGTGTGGATGATCTTTTTGTCCTGCATCATCTGCAGCACCGGCTCCACGGGCGGTGGCATCAAGATGTTCCGCACGCTGCTGTTGGCGCGTCAGGCCCAGCGCGAGATGAAGCTGCTGGTGCACCCTTCCGCAGTGATCCCGATCCGCATCGGCGGCCATATCGTGCAGGACCGGATCGCCTATTCCGTGCTCGCGTTCATCTTCCTCTACTTTCAGACCATCGCGGTGCTGACCTTCGCGATGCTGCTCACCGGAATGGATCTGGTGACCGCCTTCACCTCGGTGGTCGCGAGCGTCAACAACTTGGGGCCCGCGCTCGGGCCCACCGGTCCGGCGGGGAACTACCAGGTCCTCACCGACACCCAGACCTGGATCTACACCGTCGGCATGATCCTCGGCCGCCTTGAGATCTTCAGCGTCCTGATCCTCTTCACCGCGGCGTTCTGGCGGAAGTGACCCCGGCCCGACGCGCGAGCGGCGCCCCCCGCCCCGTCAAGACCTGTGCGCACTGCGGGCGCCCCTTCGAGTGGCGCAAAAAGTGGGCGCGGGACTGGGATCAGGTCAAGTATTGCAGCGACGCCTGTCGCCGCGGACTCGTGCCCCGGCGTATCATCCCCCCATCATGAAAAGACGCACAGTGTTGTTGGCGGGCCTCGGCGGCATCGGGGCTTTGGTGGTCGGATGGGCGGTGCTGCCGGCACCGTCGAGGCTGCGCAGCAAGACACCGCTGCCGGTCAAGGATGGGCAGCTGGCCCTCAACGGCTGGGTCAAGATCGGCGCCGACGATTCGGTCACGGTGATCGTGCCGCGCTGCGAGATGGGACAGGGCGTACACACGGGTCTCGCCATGCTGCTCGCCGAGGAGCTCGACTGCGATTGGCGCAAGGTCGGCATCGAGCAATCGCCGATCGATCTGATCTACCGCAATTTCTTCGTCACCAAGGGCATGCTGCCCTTCGCGACCGACGGCGACGGCGTGCTGCGGCGCGTCGGCCGCAATGTCGCCGACAAGGCGACCGGCCTCATGGGCATGATGGCGACCGGCGGCTCCACCAGCATCCCGGATCTTTGGCTGACGATGCGTGAGGCGGGTGCGGCGGCGCGCGCCACCCTGATCGCGCTGGCGGCCCGCAAGTGGGCGGTGCCGGCGACCGAATGCACCACGGCGGCCGGCGCGGTCACCCATCCGCGGCTCGGCTCGATCGGCTTCGGCGCCTTGGTCGCCGAGGCGGGCACCGCAGCCAACGGCAAGCCCATCGCACTGCCCGAGGTGGGCGATGTCGCGCTCAAAGATCCCTCGCAGTTCAAGTTCATCGGTCAGCCGCTGACACGGCTCGACGGCCCCGCCAAGGTCGATGGCTCGGCGGTCTATGCCTGCGATGTCCGCGAACCCGGCATGCTCTACGCCGCCTTGGTGCATGCGCCGCAGCGCGATGCCGTGCTCGGATCGCTGGACGATACCGCAGCGCGCGCCCTGCCCGGCGTGCTCGGCGTGGTGCGTCTGCCCTCGCTCGCCGGGTCCGCAGCGGCGGTCGGCGTGGTCGCCGAGGGCACTTGGCAGGCGCGCCGCGCAGCAGCAGCGCTGGCCCCGGCTTGGCAAGCCCCCCCAGCGACGGGAAATACGGCCGATACGGCCAGCACGACCAGCACCGCCGACACCGCCGCCATGACCGCCGCGCTCTGGACGGCCGTGCGCTCAGGATCGGACGCGCACACCTTCCGCAACGACGGCGATGCCGTCAAAGCACTGTCCTCCGCCACTAAGATCACCGCCGAATACGAACTCCCTTGGCTCGCGCATGCGGCCATGGAGCCGATGTCCTGCTGCGCCAAGGTCGAGGGCAAGACCGCGGTGCTGCATGTCGGCCACCAAGCGCCGGATGTGGCGCGCAAGGCTGTGGCGAAGCTGCTCGGCTTCGAGGACGAGGCCGTCGAGATCCGCAGCGTCGCGCTTGGCGGCGCGTTCGGCCGCCGCACTGAGCTCGATATCGTGCTGCAGGCCGCGAGCATCGCGCGCGAGCACCCGGGCAGACTGGTGCAGTTGCAATGGACGCGCGAAGACGACACCCGTAACGATTTCTTCCGGCCCGGCGCCACCGCCCGCGTCGAGGGTGCGGTCGCCGACGGTCGCATCGTCGCCCTGCATTCGCGTTCGGCCTCTCAGTCGGCGACCGTCGAACTCACGACCCGCATGATCGGCTTCGCGCCCCCCGGCCCGGATAAATCCGCCGTCGAAGGCACGGCCGATCAGGCCTACCAGATCCCCAACATGCGGGTCGACCACCAGATCCTGACGCTGCCCATCGCCGTCGGCGTGTGGCGTTCGGTCGGATTCTCGTTCCAGTCGTTCTTCCACGAGAGCTTCATCGACGAACTCGCCGCGGCATCCGGGACGGACCCCATCGCGTTCCGCCTCGCCCACCTCGACCCCGCCACGCGCGAACACGCCGTGCTGCAGCTCGTCGCCGACAGATCCGGTTGGCGCACCCCCGCCGCACCCGCGGCCGATGGTGCCCGCGTGGCGCGTGGCGTGGCGCTCTGCAAGAGCTTCGGCAGCCCCGTGGCGATGGTCATGGAGGTGTCGCTGTCGCCGTCCGGCACGCCGCGCATCCACCGCGTCGTCGCGGCCGTCGACTGCGGTACGCCGGTCAACCCCGGCCTCATCCGCCAGCAGATCGAAGGCTCGGTCGTCTGGGGGCTCTCTGCCGCCCTCACCGGCCGGATCACGATGGAAGGCGGCGTGGTGCGCGAGGGGAACTTCGATTCGGTCCCGCTGATGCGGATCAGCGAGGCCCCCGTCATCGAGACACACATCATCGACAGCCGCGCCGTGCCCACCGGCGTCGGCGAGATCGGCGTGCCGCCGGTCGCCCCGGCACTCGCCAACGCGCTCACCGCACTCACCGGCCGACGACCCCGGCGCCTGCCGCTGCTCGAGGCGTGATCCTCGTCACCGGCGCCGCCGGCGTCCTTGGCCAAGCCGTCATCGCCACGCTCGCCGCCCGCGGCGAGGCGGTCGCGGCCGTCGACTTCGCGCCGACGATCCCGGCCGCCGGGCAGCGGCTCTCGTTCGGTGGCATCGACCTCGCCGACCCCGTGGCGACCGCGTCGCTGCTCGCCCAGTTGACCGGATCGCCCACCGCGGCCTCGGCGCCCCTCAACGGCCTCGTCAATGTCGCCGGCGGCTTCATCTGGGAGACCGTCAGCGAGGGTGGCTGGGCGTCCTGGGAGCGGATGTACCGCATCAATGTCCAGACCGCGTTCGAGGCCACGCGCCTCGCACTGCCCGCGCTTCGTGCCTCGCGCGGCGCCATCGTCAATGTCTCGGCTGCGGCGACGGCGCGCGCCGGGGCGGGCATGGGGGCTTATGCCGCCGCCAAGTCGGCGGTGTCGCGGCTCACCGAGGCCTTGGCCGCCGAGGAGCTCGCGAACGGCGTGCGGGTGAACGCGGTCATGCCATCGGTCATCGACACCCCGGCCAACCGGCGCGACATGCCGGACGCCGACCCCCGCCGCTGGGTCACCCCGAACGAAATCGCCGAGGTGGTCGCGTTCTTGTTGTCGCCCGCCGCGAGCGGCGTGACCGGCGCGCTGGTGCCCGTGGTGGGGCGGGTGGGGTGAGGGCGCTGACGGTCTGATGGCCGGGGGCCGTCAGCCGAGCGGGTTGCGCACCCGCAATGCCGGGTAGCGAGAGAAGTCACGGTCGGCACTCCAGAACTCCCGCACCCCGTGACTGAGACAGACCGCGACGATGCGGGCGTCGTGCACCTGCCCGGCGCGCACCTCAGCGGAGGCCACCAGTGCAGAGAGGTTCTCCCAGTGCGCCTTGCCCTCGGCGAGCATCACGCAGCGACCACTGCCGCGCAGGGCGTCGAGGAAGGCGAGCGCTTGGACGGCTGGGGTCGCGATTCGGAACACCCTCGGGTTCGTCACCACCGACAAGAACTCGTGGGCGCAGGACCACGGGATGCCCCAGACCGAGGGCCCCTCCGCGAGGCCGGTGAGACAGCGCACTGCCGCCGGGTGGAAGGGCAGGTCGGGCCGGTGGGCGTAGACGAGGATGTTGGTGTCGACGGCGATCATCCGGAGTTCCTCGATGGGCGGCGGCGCTCAGGGCGCCCGACTGCGGTCGTGCACCATGGGCGGCGCGATGGCGGCGCCGGGCGTATAGGCTTGGTCGTAGGTGTCGAGGATGACGCGGTGCAGGCCCTTGGCCTCGGCCTCCGGCGTGAGTCCGCCCTCGCCGAAGGTGACCAGGACGAAGGGCGGTCGGGCGAGCTGTTCATGGGCTTGCAGCGCCCGGTGCAGCCCCTCTTCGACCAACGCGCGCAGAGTGATGCCACGCCCCTCGGCGAGGCGCCGCGCCCGGGCGAAGAGATCGTCATTGATGTCGATGGTGGTTTTCATATGGGTACCCGTATGATAATATATGGGTATACGGGTATCAAGTCGGCTACAACCATTGTAAATGCCAAAAATACGACCAAAATCGTCTGATATAGACATATTGTTTCATTTATGACCCCAATCAACCCCTCCGACACCATCGTCGCCCCCGCCACCGCGCCCGGTC
>ERZ888423.97-NODE-97-length-86331-cov-13.862430_pt1 | contig 86331 bp, 64 predicted proteins | sample MGYA00520523_ERZ888423 | MGnify/ENA primary metagenome ERZ888423 (study PRJEB32303, sample SAMEA104408611) | aquatic metagenome | biome: Brackish water; feature: Pelagic; material: water | place: Baltic Sea | collected 2014-06-08T10:24:00 | depth 30,27 m ...
CACGAACGCACCACCGAGCAGGCGAATGTATACCAGCAGTATGCGATGACATCTTATAATAACCTGGCTCTGATGCTGGACGAGGTGATGCAGCAGATGCAGCAGCAAATGGCCCAGTCCATGCCGGGTTCACAAATGTGCCAGAAGCCGGGTGGAGAATCGCAACTACCCAGCATGAGCGAGATGCAGAAACAACTGAACGACCAGCTGCAGAAAATGAAGGGACAAATGAACGAAGGTCCGAAGCCCGGTGAACGCAACGGCATGAGCCAGCAGCTGGCAGAAACTGCCCGCAAGCAAGCAGCTATCCGCGAAGCCCTGCAGCAATTGGCGAAGGAGCTGGGTGGTGGTAATACCGAAGACGGACAGCTGGCCAAACAACTGCAGGAGATTGCCGAGCCAATGGATAAGACGGAAGAAGACATCGTCAACAAACGCCTTACAGAGGCCACCCTACGCCGGCAGGAAGACATTCTCACCCGACTGCTGGAAGCCACCGAAGCCGAGCGGGAACGCAAACAGGACAAGGAACGCGAGAGCAATACCGCCCGCGAAACACCGCGCGAGATGCCACCGGCACTGGAGGAATATATTCGCAAACGCCAGGCTGAGCTGGATTTATATAAAACTGTTGCTCCTGAATTGAAACCTTTTTACCAGAATTTAGTAGAAGAGTATTTTAGAAGCATAAGTTTTCAATAGATCATGTCTGTGCAACAAGCAATGGCCGAAAAAGAGATTTGCCTTTCATCGCATCCCGCCAACATCGTTCAGATTGAACGTTTCGTAGAAGCTTTCCGAAAAGACCACGAAATCAGTGAAGATGTCTATGGCAATATGCTGGTAGCCATAACAGAGGCTGTCAACAATGCCATTATCCACGGCAATAAAACCAATACGGAAAAACAGGTGAATGTCTGCCTGCAGCGACAGCGCAATGTAATCACCTGCATCATTACCGACGAAGGTGAAGGCTTTGACTTCAATCAGGTGCCCGATCCCACCGCTCCTGAAAACCTGGAGAAAGAGGGAGGCAGAGGCATCTTCCTCATGAAGCACCTCAGCGACATGGTGATTTTCTCCAACGACGGCACCCACGTAGAGATCCAGTTCCGCTTATGACCCCGGGCTTTAGTTTTGAGTCTGCGGATATTGCATTTGAACTGGCAGACATCCCCACCCATACCTTGTGGCTCGAACGCGTTATTGCCATGCACCATCGCTATCCGGGGGCTATCACTTTCATTTTCTGCAGCGATAACTACCTGGCAGAAATGAACCAGCAGTACCTCGACCACGACACCTTCACAGACGTGATTACCTTTGATTACAGCTCCGGTGCTGTTATTTCCGGAGATATCTTCATCAGTATAGACCGTATCAAAGACAATGCAGTACAGTTCAACAATGCCTTTGAAAAAGAACTGCAACTGGTCATGGTTCATGGAGTACTGCACCTGCTCGGCTTTGAAGACAAAGAAAAGGCCAGTGAAAAGGCCATGCGGGATGCCGAAGTTGCCGCGCTGAATCTGCTGGAACACCTTTAAAGAGCCGGATACACCTGTGCCTGCCAACTATGTTCCACGTGAAACAAAACCCGACCGCCCATCGTTGATTGTTTCACGTGAAACAAAAGATACAAGCTTAAGGACGTAAATTTGCAGCGCCGATGTTTAAAGAATACGATGTTATAGTGGTAGGAGCCGGGCACGCCGGATGCGAAGCCGCAGCTGCTGCAGCCAATATGGGCTCGAGCGTCATGCTGGTCACCATGAACATGCAAACCATTGCCCAGATGTCTTGCAACCCCGCTATGGGCGGCGTGGCGAAGGGACAGATTGTGCGCGAGATTGATGCCATGGGTGGATACTCCGGCATCGTCACAGACACAACAACTGTGCAGTTCCGCATGCTGAACCGGTCCAAAGGACCCGCGATGTGGAGTCCCAGGGCACAGAGCGACCGCCTGCTATTTGCCAAAAAGTGGCGCGACATGCTGGAGCAAACACCTAATGTCGACTTCTGGCAGGACATGGTAACCGGACTTATCGTCAAAAATGGTGTGGTAAAAGGTGTCCGTACCGGCATGGGGCTTGAAATCCCCGGTAAGTCGGTCGTATTAACCAATGGTACTTTCCTGAATGGTATCATTCATGTCGGACAAAAACAATTCGGTGGCGGTCGGGTAGGAGAGCGGGCAGCTACCGGCATTACAGAACAGTTGATAGAACTCGGATTTGAAAGCGGGCGCATGAAAACCGGTACTCCGCCGCGGGTAGACGGTCGAAGCCTGGACTACACCGTGATGGAAGAACAGCCCGGAGATGAAAACCCCGGCAAATTCAGCTATACCGACACCCCCTTATTGACCACGCAGCGCAGCTGCTATGTAACGTATACATCCGATGTTGTACATCAGGAATTGCGCAAGGGATTCGACGATTCTCCTATGTTCAGCGGGCGCATTAAAGGTCCGGGGCCGCGGTATTGTCCCAGTATCGAGGACAAGATAGACCGCTTTGCCGATAAAGACCGGCATCAAATCTTTGTGGAACCGGAAGGCTGGGACACCGTTGAGGTATATGTTAACGGATTTTCTACCTCCCTGCCGGAAGATGTGCAACTCAAAGCACTCCGCAAGATGGTCGGATTCGAACAGGTCAAAATGTTTCGACCCGGCTATGCCATAGAATACGACTATTTCCCTCCTGTCCAGCTGCACCATACACTGGAAACCAAGTTGGTTAAAAACCTCTATTTCGCCGGTCAGATAAACGGAACCACCGGTTACGAAGAAGCTGCCTGCCAGGGCCTTATGGCAGGAATTAACGCCCATCTGGCGGTACGCGACGAAGCTCCTTTTACCATCTCCCGCTCTGAAGGCTACATAGGCGTACTCATAGACGACCTTATCAACAAGGGCACAGAAGAGCCTTATCGCATGTTTACCTCCAGGGCGGAATTCCGGGTGTTGCTGCGCCAGGACAACGCTGATTTGCGTCTTACAGAAAAAGCTTTTCACCTGGGCCTTGCCTCACAGCAAAGAATGGACGCTGTAATCGAGAAAAAAGCACATACAGCAGCCATAATACGCTTACTGGAAGAAATGTCGGTGAGCCCAGACCAGGTAAACGGGGTGCTGGAAGCACAGTCATCTGCACCCCTTAAACAAAAGATGAAACTCGCGGGCGTGGTATCCAGGCCCCACATATCCATAGTTGATTTGATGCCTGCTTTGCCTGCTCTGCAGGAACAACTACAACACTATCCCAAGGATCACATTGAACAGGCCGAAATACAGATTAAATACGAAGGATATGTAACCAAAGAGCTGGAAATGGTAGAAAAAATGAAGCGGCTGGAAGATATTGCCCTCCTGGAATCCTTCAATTATCATCAATTGCCCTCCCTGTCATCTGAAGCAAGGGAAAAATTGAGCAAAATAAAGCCCAAAACATTAGGCCAGGCAACGCGCATTAGCGGTGTTTCTCCGGCGGACATTTCTGTTTTGATGGTCTATATGGGACGATGAGATATCTATTCCCTTATGTAATACTGTCGCTACTATTAGGCTCATGCGCCAATATTGTACCCCCGTCTGGTGGCGACAAAGACACTACGCCTCCTGCTATCTTATCAGAATCCCCTCCTAATGAAAGTCTGCAATTCCAATCGAGCAGAATAGAAATTAAGTTTGACGAATACATTCAGCTGAATGATGCTTTCAACCAGGTAGTCATCAGCCCTCCGCTCAATGCATTTCCGGATATTCGTGTAAAGGGAAAAAGCATTATTATCAATATAGAAGACACATTGCTGGAAGCTACTACCTACACCATTCAGTTTGGAGATTGCATCGGCGATATAACCGAAAACAACCGGCTTTCCAATTATGTCTATGCCTTTTCTACCGGAGATGAGCTGGATTCATTGACCGTAAAAGGCAGTGTGCGCGACGCATTTTCCGGAGAAATACCGGAAAAAACACTGGTATTGCTCTACAGAAATACAGCCGACTCAGCATTTCAAAAGCAAAAGCCCACCTACTTTGCCAAGAGCGATGCGTCGGGCAACTTCACTATCAACCACATCAAGGAAGGCAACTACCGCGTCTACGGACTGAGGGATCAGAACTTTAATTACTTCTATGACCTTCCCAACGAGGCCATTGCATTCATGAATGATTCTCTGGTGTTGACAGGCGATACGGTAGGCATACAACTTTCGCTGTTCGAACAGGCAAACGAATTGGTATTTATCAGTGATATACGCGCTGTCGGACCCGGAAAAACAAGGCTGATCTGGAGTGCACCGGTAGACAGTTTCAGCATAGAGCCTGTTGACACCTCTGCTTCTCTGTTACTTATATCCAATAGCAGAAAAGACACTGTTACCCTTTGGCATCCTCAACCTGTTCCCGATACACTGCGCTTAGGTATTCAACAGGGAATGATGGATACCACTCTATCTCTACCGCTGGAACCCATTGACAGTGCCTTTCTGTCGCGTGCCAATAAGTGGACCAATGCGCCGCCGACAGGGGGAGAGAGCAGTAGAAGCCGGCTCCCATCGCAAGAATTAGCAACGCCGGCCATCCTCTCTTTCGAGGTTCCGCTGGTGGGATGGGCGATAGACAGCATGCTCCTTACCATTGATAGCGGCCGGACAATAATGCCCTTTACCGCAAGTATTGATAGTATCCACCCCGAAAAACTTCTCATAACATCAACCTGGCTGAATGATACGGCCTACTCCCTCATGCTGAAAAAAGGAGCCACCAACGACCTGTACGGCCGCGTCAACGATTCGCTTCAATACGCTTTTCGTACAAGGGCGCAGGAAGAATACGGGCAACTACTCATAGAACTCATTGCACCCGGACAGCACAATTATATTGCGGAGCTGATCAGAAAAGACGGAAGTATTAAAAGCAGACAACAACTACCGGCATTCTCAGACTCCACGCAAATAGTCTGGAAAAATCTGCTTCCTGAAACCTATCGATTGCGGATTATCGATGATGCCAATAGAAATGGCAAATGGGATACCGGCTCTTTTCCTGACAAACGGCAGCCGGAAAGGACCTTTTATTACGAGGCGGAGCTCACTATTCGCCCAAATTGGGAATACACCACCAAGTTTAGAATAAAGTATTGATTGTCAATAGGTTAGGGCAATCAATTTCACTAAATAAAAATGTTTTTTTACTTGGCCTCTGCGCAACGTTCTCCCTCATAGGTATACCGTTGTGTCAAAAAACTGGCACAACGCTCCTGCGGCAAAAAAACGCCATCAAAAGCAATAATAGAAAAAACCATCAAGCGAAGGCGGGATCGGCGGCTACACAGTAAGCCAAACCGAAAGTGGTGATGCACCACTGCTTCAAATCCTGCACTTCATGCGGCAATAAGTTGCGGAGTGCTTTTCGGAACTCTCTTCTGAACAGCACTACATCGAAACTGACCTTCTCCAGAATCAGTTTACAATATTCAAGCATAGTCATAGAAGAATAGGGTTTAGTTTAAAAACGAAATGGAGCATGCAAATGTTGCAATTGTGCATATTATCTTAAAGCACAGGCTGTCACAATATCTGGTTTGTAAGTGAAAAAAAGGACATTAAAAATGTCTATTTTTAATTCCACTTTCAACAAGCGTTTTTATGTTAAGAACTCCACTCATCATCGCCTTATTTAGTGCTGTTACATTGATCCTTCCCCTGTCTGTTCAGGCACAAATTACAGGCTTCCCCGACACCACTATTTGCAGCGGCGAGACTGTAACACTCGGTTCAGACGCATCTGTATTTTGCGGGGACTGTTATACATATGAAGAAATTCCTTATCTACCGGAAGAAACATCCGGAACAGACATCACCATGGTGGATGATACATATGAAGGCCCTTTCCCGATTGGCTTTGAATTCTGTTTCTTCGGTGAGGTATACGATGAGTTTTATGTTTGTTCCAACGGATGGATCAGCTTCATTGAACCCGGACCGGGATGGGCTGGTAACTGGACACCTGACGGACCGATACCGGATGCAGCGACCAATGTACCCAAGGCAGCTATATTTGCACCCTGGACCGACTGGCACACTGGTCTTTGTACAGGTTGCGTATCTTATGAAACCACGGGAACTGCTCCCGACAGAAGACTGGTAGTAACCTACGATGAAGTTCCGCTGTTTTCCTGCACTTCCGATGCAGGTACTTTCCAGATAGTACTTCATGAGACCACCAATTTCATAGACAATCATTTCACAGAAGTACTTGTGTGCCCTACCTGGGATTTAGGTATAGCAACTCAAGGTCTTCAAAACGCAGATGGTACCATTGCTTTTACGGTAGATGGAAGAAACGCAACCGATTGGTCTGCCACCAATGAATCCTGGAGGTGGTACACCACATTTATCAGCTGGTTTGATGAAGACGGCACCTTGATAGGCAGCGGACCAGAAGTAGATGTTGCACCGGAAGTAACCACAGTATATACAGTTGTGCAAACATTATGCGACGGAACTGAATTTTCAGATGAAGTAACCATTACAGTAGGTGAAAGCTTCTCCGGCACCTTAACGGTCAATGATGTATCCTGCGGAGGCGCCACCGATGGTAGTGCCAGCATCGCACTAGACGGGGCAGGTCCTTATACTTACGAATGGTCTACCGGTGCAACGGGTACCAATAGTGTCAGCGGACTGGCGGCAGGCTCCTATTCTGTTATAGTAACTGCCAGCGATGGATGTGAAAAAACATTTCTTTTTGATGTTCTCGAACAGGAACCTATCGCCGTAACTATCGAAGACATCGAAAACGCTCAATGCTTTGGTTTTACCAATGGTAGTGCTACCGTAGATATAGAAGGAGGCGTTACCCCTTATACCATAACCATCAACGGCAATCCAACGGATGCAGACCTTACTGAATTAGGTGCCGGTGATTATAACGTAGTAGTAACAGACAATAATGGCTGTTCCCAGGAAACGACCTTTAGTATCACAGAACCTGATCCTATTTCCATTACAGCCAGTCCGGATGTGGCTATTACTTTTGGCCTTAGCACTGAACTTACAGCCACCTCATCTACTACCGATCTGATAGGTGTGAACTGGGCACCCGATGGCGGAGTGCTGGGTTGTGAAGATGACCCGTGTTTCATATATACAGTTTCACCATCTGTCACCACCACCTATTTCGTATCCATTACGGACGTTAACGGATGTTTCGCCATTGATACCATTGTTGTTACAGTTATTTACAGCAATGAAGTGCTCGTGCCGAATGCCTTTTCACCCAACGGAGATAATATCAATGATTTATTCCAGGGTATTGCCTTCAATCTGAGTTCCTACTATATGGCAATTTACAACCGTTGGGGTCAGTTGGTGTACGAAACCAACAGCGCTGATTACTTCGCCGGATGGGACGGAACATTCGAAGGTGTAGAACAGGAAATGGGATCCTATGTATATTTCATAGATGCCTCCTTCAACACTGGTGAAGACTTTACCACCAAGGGCAGCTTCCAACTGATTAGATAGAACTACGAAAGCACCTCTCTGTAGGCCTTTTCATATTCATCTACCAGCGACTCCCAGCTGAAGTTCTCTGCGTAGCTTTCTACCGTATTGCGCAGAATGATGCGGTCTCTGCGGTTCAGTTGCAAGAAACTGTACATGGTTTCGGCAAGTTGATCTGCAGACTCGTCGAAAGTTTTATTTCTGCGCTTAACGATATAGATACCATTGTCTTCCAGATTGCGGAACCGCTTGAAGCAATAGTCCCCGAACCCGCTTAAATCGCTGGTTACAGCCGGCACACCGCGTGCTACACATTCAAGAGGTGTATAGCCCCATGGTTCATAATAGCTTGGAAAAATACCCAGGTGACAACCGCGCACAAATTGCGGATAATCCATTCCGAACAGCGGATTGGTAGGCGTTACAAAGTCGGGATGGTAAATAATCTTCACCCTGTCATCGGGTTTATTCACCAGATCTGTATCCCTCAGATATTTAATAATATCATCTGAACCGTCGTTCACCAGATTATGCGTAACTACGATGGGCCAGTAATCACTTTTCCATGACTGGATCATCTTTCTGTAGCGGTACTTCCAGTAATCGTCGACAAACTCATTGAGTTCGGGTAAATGATGATCAGCATTGGCAGCTGCCGCTTTAAACAATTTCTCCCTTATCTGCTTCAGAATCTCCTCGCACGTTTCTCTGATTTCATCCATGACCGCACGTGTTTGTAACACCTTCGGATTAATGGATTCAAACGGCTGCTTGGTGATAAAAAACATTACTACAGTTGTACTAATATTTTCTTTCTTCATCCGTTCGTTGAGTCGACGGAGGGCTTCCAGCGTCAAATCATATCCCTTATTAAAATATTCGTATCTACCTGATGTGAAAAAATACACGGTATCATCCAAGTCGAATGTATAGCTGTGAAAGAAGTGACTCATGGTAAACTCATGAATCTTTTCTTTAAACTGCCCGTGCAGGTTTTGCAGTTCATGGGTAGCAATAAACCGATGGAGGTTGATACCATTCGGCAAAATCATATCCGGCTTGCGACCCAGTAAAAACTCACACTCTTTACCCGTAACGTCACTTACAGTTGTAAACACCGTACTCTTCTGAGCTGCCAATCGTTCGAGTCTTACCTGGGGCTCAATGTAAAACTTCTGAGCCGCCGGCAACCATTCAATGGAAGGTAGGTTTCTATAGAAGTTTTTATCATTCATGGCTACATACCTTCCCAGCATGGTTGCGTGGGTGGTAAATACCGTTCTTATTTTCAGTTTATTCCGTTCAATATCTCCGATAGGCATACCGGTCATCCATTCATGGAAATGACCTATGATTTCTCTGCCCCCAGCTGCCGCTTCCAGGGCTGCAAAAAACTTGTACAACAGATGACCGAAAAGAATGACATCCTGCAACAAGTCATCCGGATTGAAAATATTGATATGATGATGGGTCAGCAGGTTCTGTCGAATTTCCTTCAGCTCCGGCAGCGCTTCTGATGGTGCCATCAACACCACCTTGGGTGTGCCCTGGGTTAACCATCTCCCATAGTGGACTTCATAGCCCATTTTCCGCATAGCCAATACGGCCTTCCCGCATGGGTCATCTGCATCCCACTCCAGCGACTCTTCAAACTCTGCCGGCAGACGGGTGCCCAGCTTGGGTCCTACCAGACAATACTGCTCTCCCCATTTCTCAACAATATAGGGTACTTTCGAACGCACCACGGTATAAATACCTCCAATCTGGTTGCATACTTCCCAGGCCGCTTCTACCAATAGCGGTTCATATAAACTCTTCTTTGCCATACTGATTTATCTGCTCTGAAAGTTAATCAAGTATTATTAATTACCCTTAGACCGATACTAATTCTTCACTAAATTGCAATAGTAACAATCCTCTTCACTGCAACCATTCGCAAACTGATGCTCCCTTATGGAGGCGTACACAGTGCGGATTTGCTCCACCACGATGGCCTTATCTTCTTCTGAAACAACCACTACGGCTTTTTCAAACGCATTGGTTTCTGCATTCTTCTCCACAAAATCAAATTCACCTTTGACCATCTTCCAGTTTTTCTGCCGTTGCAGATCCATGAGCAGCTGATAGAAAACCATCTGCCTCCAGTAGTCACCGCCATGTTCCATTTTCTCCCCCGGACGCTCCAGCTTATCCTTGGCGTATTTTATGTTCCCTGTTTTATAATCTACCACTACCACTTCGTTGCCATCAAACTCGAGCTTGTCGAGCTTCCCTGTCAGTGGAATACCTTCTATGGTTACATTGCGGATAGGGTATTCAGTAGTTACCACCTTGTTCCATGTGCCGATATAGTGATTATAGTACTCCGGCAGAATGAGTTGTCCGTACTCGAGTCTGTTCTTGAATTGCTGATCGGTAAAGGCCTCCCGATGCTGGTGCATATAAAAGGTAAAGTCCCGCACCAGTTCTTCAGCCGACGGGAATTGCTGATGATTGTCTTTCATTTTCGCAAACAGCCGTTGCAGTGCATCATGTATGGCTGTTCCAAACTGCATGCTATCGCTTTTGGCTTGCGGCACCCGCAATATCTGCTGAAAGTAGAAGGTAACCGGACATTTCAAATACGTATTCAGGGAAGAAGCACTTAAAACAAAATGTTCTGTTCTGGTCTTCAGATAAGCCTCCTCCAGCATGGGGATATCCATGGGTGGACTGGTAGTTAACAAGGCAAACCGCGTCTGCTCGATAGCTGCTTCCTCCAGCTCCACATCCCTGGATGCCACCACTCCGCTTTCCATTACTTCCGCAATGAAGAGCGAAGGCTCCTGCTCCTTTCCATCGTTGCCCGCTGCTGCATACGAGAGGAACAAGTGTTTCTTGGCCCTGGTAATGGCAACGTAAAACAACCGACGCAGTGCTTCTATTTCGTTGGTGGCTGCACTTTTGGTCAGGGTATCAGGATATTTAAACTGATAGTTGTTACCTCGTGCACTTTCCCACTTGTTGCGGGTCAAACCCATCAAGAAAACCGTGTCAAATTCCAGCCCCTTGGCTGAATGACAGGTTACAAACTGAACACCTCCTTCCAGACCATTAGTTCTCACTACGGGTAGCTGAATACCATGCGTTTGCATTTGATGGAATACATCCATCAGGTCCTGCACCCGCATGGATGGCTTTCTTGCAGCCTCCTGTTTCACAAAATCAAACAAGGTATTGACAAGCTCCAGCAAAAACAGCTTCTCCTCATGTGCAGCTATATAGCGTAAAATTCCACCTTCATTCAATATTTTTTCCAGCAACATGGGAAGTGTAAGGCTGGCTACCTCTCCAATCCAGGTAGCAAGCAGCCCATCCAGCTGTTGCAACTGCTCCGGGTCTTTGAGTCGCACTTCTCTGGCAAGGTTTTCATCGGACATAACCATCCGCCAGGTGAGCGGTCCTCTTTTGCTTTGAATATAGGCTGCAATAGAAACTATATCATATTTTCTAATATTAAAATAGGGATAGTACAACAACTCAAACAACAGGTGCTGCGCTGAATTAGGCTGTCCGAATTCTTCCGAAACATAGACCAGAATTTGTAATATTTGTCGAATGAAGGGATGGTCAAGGGCGTTGATTTTCTTCCGCATGGTATAGGGTAAACCAGCCTTCTCGAACAACAGTGCGAGGTCTTCGGCCTGCGCATGCCGGTGGTAAATCACCGCAATTTCTGTCGGGGGAAGTCCCTCCTGTAAAGCCCGCTTTATGCTTTCCAGTATGCCGGCATTTTCCTGCAGCAGGTCGGGATACACATGCACTTCAGGTTGGCTATCCAATGCTGACAGTGCCGGATTGCTGGAAAAAAGCTCCTTGGACAATCCTTCAATATGCCGGATCAGCCTATCGTTATTTCTGTCAATGACCGCCTTTGCCGCATCCAGCACCTGCTGAACGCTCCGATAGTTGTCGGTAAGAACAACCGTCTTGATATGAGCAGCATACTTATTATAAAAATCTAATATGTTTTGAACGCGGGCGCCCTGAAACTCATAAATACTCTGGTCATCATCACCCACCACGAATACATTCGGCACATCCCAGAAATTGATCAGCAGCTGCAGGATTTCATTCTGTGAGCCGTTGGTATCCTGGTATTCGTCCACCAGCACATATTGATACCGTTCCTGGTAAGTGCGCAACAGGTCTTCATTGGTCTGAAATGCCTTGAGCACCCACAATATCATATCGCTGTAGTCGTAGCGACCCAATTCCCGCATCTTCTCCTGCATGATGGGATACAACGCAGCCCCGGCGCGCAGTTTTTCCATGCGCTCCGTTTCTTTATCAATAGCTGCCTGCTTCAGGTCGCCGGCCTTAATTCCCTTCTTAGGTGAGCCTTTCTTATATATGTATTCATCCCTTGTGGGCAGGTCTGCAATATAACTGTCCACTGCATGGCTGATAACTTCCACGGTCCAGTCCTCCTCTTTCATTTGTCTGAATAAATTATTCAGTTTGCCGATATCGAAGGAAAGGTCTCCTTTGAATTTTCTTAATATGTGCTGGGGTGGAAGTTGCAGCAGCAATTGCTCCAGCAGTTCTATGTTCTCCAGATCGCTGATAAGGTCGAGGTCACGCTTTCCAAAGAGGTGCGGATGGCTTTGAATAACCTCATTACAAAAAGCATGAAACGTTTGTATCTGCACACGGTACGCATCCGGACCAATGAACGTAAGCAGCCTTCGGCGCATGGCAATGGTTCCGGCGTCGGTATAGGTGAGACACAGAATATTCTCGGGTTGGGTGTCTGTCTGCTGCAGTATGTTGCCAATCCGGACAGAAAGTATTTGTGTTTTTCCTGTACCCGGCCCCGCCACTACCATCACCGGACCTTCTATCGCATCAACGGCTTCCTTTTGTGCCGCATTCAATCCTGCGTATGCTTTTTTAAAGGCCGCATTATAATCGGGGTGCTGTTCCATCGAGCCGAATGTAACAATTTTCGGGTAACTTTGGCGCTCTTATATAGCGTATGAAAAAAACATCCATTGGGCTACTCGCCCTGACGCTGGTACTCCTTACCGCGTCATGTAAAAACAAAGAACAAACCGATACCGACAATCAGGTAGTAGCGTCCGACAGCCTTGACATTGCCGGTGACAGCGATATTTTCTTCGCAGACGAAGTGGATATAGCAGAGGAAGATATTCCTGCTCCCAAAGACAATGAAATTGTTTTGCGGTTTAATCCGCCGAAAGGAGTCACCTATTCTACCAAGATGAAGACGGTTACCAATATCCGCCAGAGCATGTTCGACCAAAGTTCAAGCAGTCTGATGGACATTTCGACCAACAACAAGATCAAGGTACTGGAAAATATCCCCGGCAAAAGCATCACACTCTCTTCTACGGTGAGCTACTTTAAGGCGATGATGAAGCAAGACACTATCTCAGCGGGGTTCGAGTCGGGAAAACCTTCGAAAGACCCAGAAATTGATATGATGCGCCAGATTCTGGATTGCTACATCAACATGCCCATCGATATTACCATGGACCGCAATGCGGAAGTAATCGGCATAAAAGGAATAGAGGCCGTACAGGGAAAGATTGCCGAGAAACTGGGCAATGAAGCCGTTACCGCATCTATGCAAATGAGCGACATGAATCAGGAGGTGGTGAACAGCTTTGTAGCCTTCCCCCCCAAACCGGTTGCCAACGGCGACTCATGGGCTACCGTAGATTCGGTAGATATGGGAGGCTTTCCTACCATCATGCGCAACACGTTCACCCTGCAGCGCTACGATGCGCAATATGCATGGGTGGATGTCTACTCTAACTTTTCTATCGATAAGGATATGCTGCGGAGTCTGGGCGGCAGCGGTGATGAGGTAACGATGACCGGCTATCAGAAAGGAACCATGAAAGTAGAAAGGGAATCGGGATGGTCCATGGAATCTAATCTGGAACAAAAACTCAACCTGAACATGGAAGCTCAGGGTCAAAAAATGAGCATCTCCATCACAGGAACTTCCACCTTAACAACGACCCGCTAATTTGCTGAGCAAAGCCCGCAGGCCCATATATGTAGCCGGCTTGCTCACCTTAGTGGGAATGGGCGGAATAGGCGTTTTGCTTATTTTGCTGGTACACCGCATACCTTGGCAGGCACTATTCCCCGATAACCTGCAAGACTGGGCAGTTCAACTCGGCATCGGTATTGTATACGGCTGGCTATCCAGCATGCTCATGCTACTGCTGTTGCGGCGCCGGGTGATGGATGCGGCAAGAACTGTATTCAGCAACCTGATGCTGCGTTTCAAAATGCGGACCATAGATATTGTGTTTATCTCTCTTTGTGCAGGTATTGGGGAAGAGCTGTTGTTCCGGGGCGGCATACAACCCTGGATAGGGGTATGGGCCACCGCCTTTGTATTCATTGCCTTGCACGGCTACCTCGATTTAAAAGACCGACCCGTTCTGGTATACGGATTATTCATGGTGGTGGTGTGTGCGGGTTTCGGTTATTTGATGCGTTTTTTTGGCATTCTTACTGCTATTACTGCGCATTCCGTAATCGATATTCTGCTGATGAAATACCTGAAAAAACCCACCTATATCGACCAAAATGATTGAAAAAACAATCTATTCCGGGCTCCTGCTGTACCATTTATATGACAAATTGATGAAAATAACACCTGTACTGCCTGCCTAAACAATAATTTTACGCGCAATATTTCGTTAATTTTGCCATTCATACCGCTATATCATGAATAGAAAAGGACTTTTATTTACGGCAGTCGCAGCTTTGGGTCTCGTGTTGGCATCCTGCTCAGATGAGATAAAACTGCAGAATACGCTTACCAAAGACAGTGGCCTTTGGAACCTCGATGAAATAAAAAGCACGACTGTATTTTCCAACGATCCCGACAACCCGATTAATACCCAGGATTTCAATGTGGGAGAAGTTTCCTTTTATGACTCAGGCAGAGGCGTATGGATTACCTATGATACCCTGGTAATGTTGAATGTTGCCTATTACTTCGAATGGGAGAACACCGCTAACTCTGTTATTCTGAATTTTGAAGACTTCCCTGATACTGAAACCGAATACGCTGTCAACGAGGTAAGCAAGGATGAACAAATCTGGACCAGCGAAGATGTTGAAACAGTAGGTTCCGTTACAGTAACTACGACTACAGAACTGCGTCTTGTGCGCGAAGAAGAGATTGCGAATAAATAACCACACCAGTTATGAAAAAACTACGACTGTCTTTATTTATCCTGGGAGCAGCCCTTACACTGGCTTCTTGTTCTCAGCAGACACAATTAGCCGATAACCTGACAAGGCAAAGCGGACGCTGGAATATTGACAACTACACCATCACCATTTCTACCACCGGTCAGCCGGATGATGTAACAGAATATGGCGATTCGGGATATATGTACTTTTTTACCAACAATGATGGTCAGTGGATAGACCTGAAAGATCCGGACGAGTTTCAGTTCATTGAATTTGAGTGGAGCATTACGGATGCCAACACGCTCATCATTGAGTACGATAATGAAGAGTTCGAATTTGCCTTTCAGGTAAATGAAAAAGACCGTCAGGTAATTGTGTATACCGAAACTGTAGCGCTTACAGATGAAATTAATGTGACTACAACAATTGAATACGAATTACTCCGCATAGAGTAATTCCTGTTCTACCAACTTTTAAAGGCGAGCCCGGTGCTCGCTTTTTTTATTCCCTTCTGGCAAGCGTGCACTTTAACTTGTGGCGTTCTACGTTGCCGTTCAGGTTGAACACTTCTGCAAAAATCATATAGATACCCATAGGAGCGGCCTCACCCTCATCTGTAATACCGTCCCAGGTGAGCAAGCCCGATTCGGCCAGTAACAGATTGGATGCCACGGTGGCAACAGGCCGACCAGCCAGGTCGTACATTTGAATATTGGCCGTGTAACCCACACCCGGCATCTGATAAGATAGTACCAGCACATCCCTGAAGGCGTCGCCATCCGGTGTGAATACAGGGTATTCCAGCTCAAAAATTGCAGCACTACCTGTAAAGGAGCTGAACACAGAGTTGATCCTGCCCGGTGTAGCAAACCCGACTGCTTCCGCTGCAGAATGCCAGTTGTCTGCATCCTGAGACGGAAGCTCATAATTCAGACGCTCGAGTGAAACGCCATCTTCATCTTCGAGCAATGCGTAATGCCAGTCGCTGTTGTATTGCAGTCTGTCGATGGGGGTAAAAGACAAGGTTTCCAGTAGTGCAATACCTTCGTCATCCGGAAAATTAGGCATATCGTTGTCTTCTGAAAACAGCATGCCCATTGGCGGACTGTACTGCGTGATAATACCCTCAATGTTTTCTGTCAGAATAAAGAACTGACCGGGAAGCAGAAGCCTTGGAGTATTACTGACCGCACAAAACTCCAGCACATTAGTAGTGTCCGCAACATCCAGTTCTACCAAACGCAGACCGGAAAGGTCAATCAACTTATTAGAGCGGTTATATAGTTCTACAAAATCATATCCGCCGGTCACGGGGTTGAAAAGAATTTCATTGATGACAATATCATTTGCCTCCGGCGGTTCGGGTATGCCAAATTCCATGGCACTGCCTAAACTGATGCCGTTTCCGCTGCAGTCACTGATACCGCTGCATTCCAGTACATAAACAACTCCGGGTGCAAGCGGTGTAGCCAACTGCAAGGCAACGGTGCGTTCTCCGTCAAAAGTAAATGACACAGGTACACCGATTCCATTATTCACCGTGAAACCATCGAGCGTAATACTGCCCGCTACCACAACCTCGCTGAACACTACTTGAAGGGTATTGGGATCGAGCGGGAAAACACTGCTGAGTTCCGGAGCCACCTCATCGGGGTTGGAGGCTGCCACGCTGTTAACTTGTCCCGGTGTTCCGCCAATTGCCGCATCTGATGCTATCCAGTTATCAGCCCCCTGACAAGGGTTCTGTGTATCTATCATCTCCAGCGAATAACCCCCGTCTTCCTTGATAGCGTTGCGGTACCAGCTATCGCTGTAGTTCACCTGATGCACCAGGACCATTTCAGCATTCCATACCTGCAGACTATCGCCCGTATTGTTGAGGGAAGGCAATCCGTCGACACCAATCACATCTCCATAAGATGTATATAAATCTTCATTGTCTATGTCGGTAATAATCACATACACACCGGGGTCGAGTACAAATGCCGGAAATGCACCGGAGAAAGAGGTGGCATCGGCAATGGTATAGCCCGAAAGATCGATGGGCAGTGTCGTGGCATTCCATAGTTCCAGGTACTCTTCTGCGGGTAGTCCCACCACCGGTTCCGGGTCCGCCATAATTTCAGTAATCAGCACATCCAGCGGCTGCACAGCGTAATAAGAGAATTCGAAAACCTGCAGGCCAGCTATATTTCCCGCCAGGTCACTGATATCGGAACACTCCAGGGTAAGCGTTGCACCATTCGGAAACTCGTCCGCGAAAGTGAGCACTACCCTACTTGGATTATCTGCATCTATTTGTGCATTAAGTGGATTTCCGAATCCCCCGCTTAAGCTGTAGTTCGATTCTGATTCAGCACTTGCAGGTGTTACGGCCTCACCGAACTGAATGCGCAGTTGTGAAGCATTCAGCACCGTTCCACCTGTTAACACGGGCGGGTCTTCATCCGTAAACAATGGTCCGGCGAAAAAATCATCAAAGTAAAAGTCATCGCAACGGGTGCTGGTATAATCGCAATAAACACCCATGTACATCCCGCTGGCCGGTGAGGGGTCTTCTACAAATCCTTCCAGTACGAAATCTGTTCCCCCGCTGTAATCGGCAAACAAGCGCCATTCATCACCACTGGTACGCACTACCCTGATGCGCACATCAGGAGCAACTGCAACGGCGCCGGTGGTACCACTGAGCAACAAGGTGGAGGTAGTGCCATTCTGTCGATACAGTTTGAGCGCATCATTGCTGCCATCTTCCCCTACCCGCACGTAATAACCATTGAGACTCGCACCTAGGTCAGGATTATCCGATTGAAGATAGAAGCGCGCATTATTGCTGCCCGACGGGTCGAACCCCAGTGTTATCCGGCACTCCCAGGTTGCAGTATCGGAGGTACTTACCGCAGCGCTCAGGTAGTCTTCCCCACCACTGGCACAATCGCCCTGCAGCTGCAATTGCAACGTGCCATTCACTAAAAATGCTGTGCTACTGCCCGTCCAGACATCGCTGAAGTCTCCGTCGGAGAAATTATCTGAGAACGTCTGGGAGTATCCCGTTAACGACCAGCAACACCATACAGCAAGGAATATGCGCTTCATATAGTGCGAAAATTACAAATAGCCCGGCATTCACTAAAATTAGCCGGAATAATTCATCATTAAATTACCAACTGTCTACTTTTGCATGAATGAAAGTTGCAATTGTAGGTGTCACCGGACTGGTTGGACAAATGATGAGAAGGGTGCTCGAAGAGCGTTCCTTTCCGGTAACGGAGTTATTGGCTGTCGCTTCCGATAAATCTGTCGGTAAGCAGGTAAAGTTTAATGGAAAAGATGTTACCGTCATCGCTCCGGCAACTGCAGTTGAACAGCGCCCGGACCTGGTGCTCTTTTCTGCCGGTGGGACAACGGCACAGGAATGGGCTCCGCGATTTGAAGCCACCGGTGCATGGGTAATTGACAACTCATCCGCTTTCAGAATGGATGCCGATTGCGCGCTGGTCGTTCCCGAAATAAACACCAGCTCCATTGTCGGTAAAAGGCGCATCATTGCCAATCCCAATTGCTCCACCATACAAATGGTGATGGCTTTGTATCCGCTCCACCAGGCATTCGGGATACAGCGAATAGTAGTGAGTACCTATCAATCGGTTTCGGGCACCGGAGCGAATGCCATCATGCAATTGCATACCGAAAGAAGATCGAACTGCCGGATAGCTGATAATCCGGCTTATCCGCATCGCATAGATATGAATGTACTGCCGCACTGCGATGTTTTTCTGGACAATGACTTCACCAAAGAGGAGATGAAACTCCACCATGAGACAAGAAAAATTCTGGGCAGCGATTCGATAATGGTCAACGCTACAGCTGTGCGCGTTCCCGTTTCCGGAGGACATAGTGAAAGCATCAATGTGCGCTTCGAAAAGCCTTTTGAAGTAGCTGAAGTTCGAAGCATGCTGGAAGAGATGCCTGGAGTGGAAGTGGTAGACGACCCGGCCCACAATCAATATCCCATGCCGCTGGATGCAGAAGGCAAAGACACTGTTTTTGTCGGAAGAATAAGGAAAGACTTTACACAGGACAACACCCTGAACCTGTGGGTCGTTGCCGATAACCTGCGCAAGGGCGCCGCCACCAATGCTGTTCAGATTGCCCAGTACTTGCTGGAACAGGGCTTATTGCCGGCTTCCTGAGCGGGATTAGTCAATGATATGGAATCCGCAGAAAGGTCGTAATACATCCGGTACAACGATTCCCTTTTCTGTCTGGTAGTTTTCCATGATTGCAGCCATGATGCGGGGCAATGCAAGCGCACTGCCGTTGAGTGTATGCACCAGGTGATTTTTTCCTGTTTCCGCACTTTTATACCGGCACTTCATTCTGTTGGCCTGGAACGATTCAAAGTTGGACACTGAACTCACCTCCAGCCATTTCTCCTGCGCTGCTGCAAACACCTCAAAATCGTAGGTAATGGAAGAAGCAAAACTGGTGTCGCCGCTGCACAACTGCAATATGCGGTACTGGAGTCCCAGTTCCACCACCAATGACTCTACATAAGCTACCATGCTATCGAGGGTTGCATTGGAGCGGTCGGGGTGCTCAATCTGCACAATCTCCACTTTATCAAACTGATGCAGCCTGTTCAGTCCTCTCACATCCTTACCATAGGAACCGGCTTCTCTTCTAAAGCAGGGTGTATAGGCTGTCATCTTGATAGGAAGGTCTTCTTCCTTCACTATAGTGTCGCGGTATATATTGGTGAGGGGTACTTCTGCTGTAGGCACGAGGTACAGGTTGTCTGCGGTTACATGGTACATCTGTCCTTCTTTATCGGGCAGCTGACCGGTACCGTAACCAGAGTCTTCATTCACCATCAGTGGCGGCATGTACTCCGTAAACCCTTGTGCTGTTGCTTTATCGAGAAACCAAGCAATGAGTGCGCGTTGTAAGCGGGCACCTTTCCCCACGTACAGCGGAAAGCCCGAGCCTGTAATCTTATTTCCCGTCTCGAAGTCTATGATGCCCAGAGAGGTGGCCAGCTCCCAGTGGGGTCGTGCGCCTACATACAGCTGATGCCGCGGACCACCTTCCTTAACAGTAACATTGTCTTCTGCAGACTTCCCTGTCGCTACCCGCAATTGCGGAAGATTGGGAATCAACAACAACATGCTGCGAATAGAGTCGGAAGCTTCGTCGTGGAGTTTTTGCAGCTCCCCTGTTTGGGCCTTCAGCTCCAGGCTTTTCTCTTTGATGGCATCTGCCTCTTCCTTCTTGCCCTGACCATACAGCTTCCCTATTTCTTTAGAAAGTATATTCTGCTCTGACAGCAGGGCATCCAGCTGGGTTTGAATCTGGCGGCGTTCGTCATCGGCTGCCAGCAGTTCGTCTATCACCGAGGTGTCATAGCCCGGTCGTTTAGCAAGTCTTTTTTTGGCTTCATCAGCATGTTGACGCAGAAATGGCAAATCCAGCATGGCAATATTTTTTTCAAAGATAGAACGGTTTACCGAACTTGGTTGGTGCCCCTTTTGTGCCGCCGGCGACAAATTTTTATATTCCAATATTAGGTCGTAACATTGCATCAAGGTTGGTGTCCCCACCTTTGTAACCTTTCAAATCCCTCTGGATTTCCCGATTACAACTTTACGAACTACTTTATCTATCCGAAATCGCTAATTGATTCTTTACTATGTATGAAATTCTGCAACTGAACGAGATGCTCGTTCCTGAGTTGAAAGAGATCGCAGATAAACTGCAGATCAAAGATGCCAAGAAGCTGAACAAGCAGGACCTCATTTACCGCATACTGGACGCTCAGGCTGTGCAGGATTTACCGGCGAAGGATGAACCGGTGAAAAAAGCCGACAAAGCAGAAAAAAAGGAAGAAACACCCGATCGCAAGCGCCCGCTGCGGAACCGCAAGAAGAAAGAAGACGAGCCGAAAAGCGACGCACCTCCAGCAGCAGAAATTCCCTTTGAAGAAGCACCTAAAGCAGAAGCTCCGCCAACACCTCCAGCCAGAGAAAAGCAAGAGCGGGAAGAGCGCAAGCCCCGCCGCGAAGAGCATTCCTACAACAGGGATAACAGCCCTAGAGAAGACCGTCAGGAAGATAATAAAACACCTTACCCCAATAAAAAGAGAGAGCGTTTCAACCTGGATCAGGAAGCCGCCATTCCCGGAGAAGGTGTGCTGGAAATGATGCCGGATGGTTACGGTTTTCTGCGCAGCGCCGATTACAACTACCTCACTTCTCCCGATGACGTATACGTTTCCCCTTCTCAGATAAAACTCTTCGGTTTACGCACCGGCGACTGGGTGAAGGGCACCATACGTCCTCCGAAAGAAGGAGAAAAATACTTTGCCCTCCTGAAAGTGGAAACCATCAATGGCCGCGATCCCAAAGAAGTGCGCGACAGGGTACCTTTTGATTACCTGACACCACTGTTTCCGGAAGAGAAGCTGAACCTGGTGTACAGCGGCTCCGATTACAGCACAAGGGTTATCGATTTGTTTACGCCTATAGGCAAGGGACAGCGCGGAATGATTGTGGCCCAGCCCAAAACAGGTAAGACCATGTTGTTGAAAAGCGTTGCCAACGCCATTGCCCAGAACCACCCCGAAGTATACCTGATTATATTGCTGGTAGACGAACGTCCGGAAGAGGTAACAGACATGGAAAGAAGTGTCAATGCAGAAGTAATCGCTTCCACCTTCGATGAACCCGCCGATAAACATGTTAGGGTATCGAGCATTGTTTTGCAAAAAGCCAAGCGACTGGTAGAATGCGGACAGGATGTGGTGATACTCCTCGATTCCATTACCCGTCTGGCAAGGGCGCACAACACCGTTGCTCCTTCCTCCGGAAAGGTATTGTCGGGTGGTGTGGAAGCCAACGCCCTGCACAAACCCAAGCAATTCTTCGGTGCCGCAAGGAATATAGAAAACGGAGGGTCACTGACCATCATCGCTACGGCACTAATAGACACCGGTTCCAAAATGGACGAAGTGATTTTTGAAGAATTCAAGGGAACCGGTAATATGGAGCTTCAACTCGACAGAAAGCTCTCCAACAAACGCATCTATCCTGCTATCGATGTTACAGCATCCAGCACCAGGAGAGACGACCTGTTGCACGACCGGGAAGTATTGCAGCGCATGTGGATTTTGAGAAACCACCTCGCCGATATGAACACGGAAGAGTCTATGAACTTCCTTTTACAGAACATGAAGGGCACAAAAAGCAACGAAGAATTCCTGATTTCAATGAATTCCTGATTATTTTCGACTAAATCGTGTTGATATTTTGTGCATTTCGTACTAAAGGTTATTTTTGCAGTCCCAAATTTTTAATTGATGAGACCTACATTTCAGCCATCTAACCGCAAGAGAGTAAACAAGCATGGTTTCCGTAGCCGGATGAAAACCAAAGATGGCAGGGCTGTAATAGCTCGCCGTCGTCGCAAAGGACGTCATAAACTGACGGTTTCCGACGAGCGCACATTGATGCGTTTCCGCGTATAGTAACCGAATGGTTTCCCGTTCCGGAACCTCTCTTTCATTTCCAGCCCACGAAAAACTGAAAAGCCGGCAGGTGATTGCTGAGTTATTTCAACAAGGCAAAAGGTTGCACGAAGGCACCCTGAAGCTCATCTATTATACCTATGCTCCGGAGGGTGCAGAAAACCCCAACATTCAGGCAGCATTTGCTGTATCCAAACGCAACTTCCCACGCGCCGTTGACCGCAACCGCATTAAAAGACTGATGCGCGAAGCCTACCGGCACCACAAAGCACAATCGTTCTCTCCCAAGGGGAACAAGCCCCGACAATGCGCTGTTATGTTTCTGTATGCCGGTAATAAGGCAACAACATTTAACAACATGAGCGAAAAATTCGGTGTACTTTTAAAACGTTTAAATCAAGAGCTGGACTCCGGTGCGTCAACTACTTAGCAGGATATTGATTTTACTGGTCCGCTTCTATCAGTACAGCATCTCTCCCCTTTTTCCGGGAGGTTGCAGGTATACGCCTACCTGTTCGCAATACATGGTGGAAGCCATCAGAAAATACGGTCCGCTGAAAGGCACCTGGCTCGGACTCAAACGCTTAAGCACCTGTCATCCGTGGGGAGGTCACGGTCATGATCCCGTACCATAAATCAACAGTATGCAACTCCGTAAAAAGATAACCCTTATAACATTGATTGCCGCTACCGGCATCAGTGCTATCCTTTTCACCTCATCCTCCGCCGGCAACGATTTGTTCGAAATATCGAAGAACATCGACATCTTCACTTCGGTGTATAAAGAGCTCAACACCTATTATGTCGATGACCTCGACCCTAACAAGCTGATGCGGACCGGCATTGATGCCATGCTGGAGTCGCTGGACCCCTACACTAATTATATTTCGGAGGCAGAGCTGGAAGGATACAAGTTTCAGATAACCGGCAACTACGGAGGCATAGGGGCGACCATCCGACCCGTCAATGGTAAAATGACCATCACCGATGTCTTTGAAGGGTTCCCTGCTGCCGATGCGGGCTTAAAGGCTGGAGACATTCTGAAAGAAGTAGATGGCTTCATCGTCACCACCATGCAAAACGGCATCAGCGAGGTGATGCGCGGTTCTGCCGGAAGCGAAGTTACCATCACCATCTACAGACCCTACGAGGATAAAGAATATACCTATACGCTGAAGAGGGCGGATGTTAATACAGGCAATGTGCCCTATTCCGGTATGATCAACGAACAGATTGGTTATATCATTCTCACACAATTCACGGAAAATGCCGGCAGAAATGTGGAGCAGGCATACAAGGAGCTGAAGGCAGCCAACCCGCAATTAAGCGGCATTGTCCTCGATTTACGCGGCAATCCCGGTGGACTGCTGCGGGAGGCTGTAGAGGTATCCAACGTGTTCCTCGATAAAGGTCTGGAAATCGTCAGCACCAAAGGACGTGTCAAAGACTGGGACAAGACCTTCCTTTCCATTAATCCGCCAACAGATACAGAAATACCGCTGGTGGTATTGACCAGCAGGTCGTCGGCTTCCGCTTCTGAGATTGTAGCAGGTGTCATACAGGATTACGACCGGGGTGTTATAATCGGCCAAAAAACATTCGGCAAGGGATTGGTGCAAACCACGCGCGATGTATCGTACAAGACAAAGCTGAAACTCACTACGGCAAAATACTACATCCCCAGCGGCAGATGTATACAGGCCATCGACTATGCGCTGCGCAATGAAGATGGTTCAGTGGGTAAAATTCCCGACTCCCTCAAAGCGACCTTTCAGACCCAGGCCGGCAGAACCGTGTACGACGGTGGTGGTATAGATCCCGATATTGCACTGGAAGAGGATACCTACAGAGACATCACTTATACGTTGCTGAGTGAAGATCATATTTTCAATTTTGCAACAGCCTGGGTAGCTGCGCACCCCAATATTGGACCTGCGTCTGCCTTCACACTGGATAGTTCTGACTATGCCGAATTCGCAGCTTATTTAGCAGATAAAGATGTTACCTATACGACGACTACGGAAGAACAGCTGAATGAACTGGAAGAGAGTGCTAAAAAGGATGCCTACTATGATGCTGTACTGGAAGAGGTGCAACATATGCGCCAGCGCATTGAAGAAGACAAGGTAAATGACCTTTATAAATTCAAAGATGAAATTATGTACGAACTGGTGCGGGAAATCACCGGAAGGTACTATTACTTCAGCGGCAGGGTAGAAACCTCCTTCCGCTATGATCCCGAAATCCAGGAAGCCGTTCGGCTGCTATCCAATAAAGATCAGTACCAAAAAATATTGCAATAACATTTAATACTACGTTTATGTATATGAAGCTCATGAGTTACGCGCTTGTCCTTTTGCTGACAAGCTATGTGAAGGCACAGAATCCGGTTACCTATATTGAAGAGCAGGTATCTTTTTTAGCAGATGACCGACTGGAAGGTCGTGCCACAGGCAGCAAGGGAGAAGAGATCGCCGCTAACTACATAGCAGGTCAATTTGCAGCAGCTGGTTTACAACCGGCCGGAGAGAATAAAGGCTTCTTTCAGGTGTTCGACTTTGCTGCAGGCAAGCAGGCCAGCAATTCCAATTACGTAGAGGTACCGGGTGTGACCATTGTAAAAGGCAATCCAATCTATTTCAGCGGCAGCGGCAAGGTCACAGCTCCCTTGGTATCGGTAGGATATGGTATCACGGCTATGGAGTTGAACTACGATGACTACGAGGGAATCGACGTACAAGGAAAAATTGTATGCATGCAATTGAGTACGCCCGAAGGAACCCACCCTCATACTAAATTCCTCGACTACGCTGATGAGCGCAGCAAGGTAGCCAGAGCTATGGAAGCCGGAGCAGTAGCGGTTTTGTTTTACAACACCGACGAAAACTATACCACCGACCAATTATTAGATTACAGCAATAACGCCAGTCAGGAATCCATTCCTGTACTGCTGCTGGACAGAAATAATATTGAACAATTACTCAAGTATCCCGAGGTCAACGTTTGTTCCGATTTGCAGGTGGTGCGGAAGAACGGCAAAAATGTGGCAGCTATGATTAACAATAAAGCTGCATGTACCATTGTAATAGGTGCGCATTACGACCATCTCGGTTACGGTGAATCAGGTGGTTCCCTGTACAGGGGAGAGCCGGCTATTCACAACGGTGCTGACGACAATGCCAGCGGAATAGCACTCATCCTGCAGCTTGCCAAAGACCTGGCCAGCAGTAATAACAAAGGATATAACTATGTATTCATTGCATTCTCCGGGGAAGAACTGGGATTGTACGGGTCCAAAAGCGCTGCAGAAAAACTGCTGGACAAAGATGCCTGCTACAACTACATGCTCAATTTTGATATGGTAGGACGTCTGGACAGCACCCGTCAACTGATCGTCAATGGCTTCGGCACATCCGGTGCGTGGAGTAAACTTGAATCACTGGCAAAGGCTCAGCAATTTCAATTAAAAACATTTGAATCCGGTATTGGCCCCTCCGACCATACTTCTTTCTACCTGAAACAAATACCTGTCTTACATTTCTTTACCGGCTCGCACAGCGATTACCACAAACCCACCGATGATGCAGACAAGGTAAACGCAGAAGGTATCGCTGATATTGAACTACTGGTAAGAAGTCTGATCGCCGACCTCGATGACGAACCGCAGATAGATTACATCAAAACCAAGGAAGATACCAATGAGGACGCACCGCGATTCACAGTTACGATGGGTGTCATTCCCGACTATGCTTACGAAGGAAGAGGTATGCGCATTGATGGTGTATCGGATGGTAAACCCGCAGCAGCTGCAGGCATCCAGGCCGGTGACGTTGTTATCAACCTGGGAGGCTATGATGTAGCAGATATGATGGGTTATATGAAAGCCCTGAGTAAATTCAAGGCCGGAGATGCCACCACTGTTACCTTCATTCGCAATGAAGCAACCATGGAAAAGCCTATCCAGTTCTAATTGACCTATATACTGCAAATAGAAACCAGTCACCCGACCTGCAGCGTATCCATATCGCAGGATGGGAATACCTTACACGAAGTAAACGGCACCGAAGTCAATGACCACGCAGGTCAGCTGGCACCCATGATTGCTACATGTGCAGATATGTGCAATATTCCCCTCTCTGCACTTTCTGCCGTTGCGGTGAGTATAGGACCGGGTTCCTATACCGGACTACGGATAGGCCTTTCTACTGCCAAAGGCATCTGTTACGGATTACAACTACCTCTAATATGTATTTCCACACTGGTCTCCATGGCTGCAGGTGCACGCCAGCAAATGGAAGGCGCTTCGGTAGATTATCTGTGTCCACTTATTGATGCCAGAAGGATGGAGGTTTACACTGCCTTATATGATAAAAATTTACAGGAGGTAATAGCGCCGTCAGCACTCATAGTAGAAGCGGTACCTATGCGCGATAGCATTGATTCCAATCAGCACCTGGCCTTTTTCGGAAGTGGAACTGACAAGTTATCATCTCTGTTACAAGGAGAAAAAAATACCATATTAACAAACTATAAGGTATTATCATCTTATATGTCAGGATTAGCGATAGATGCCTATAAGGCGGGAAACTTTGCTGATATGGCTTATACAGAACCATCTTATCTGAAAGAATTCTATACTACCGGCAGTTAATATTACAAACTTATTGGATGTGAATTTTGTAAAACATACAATAAGATATAACTTTGTTTTTACTTATATCTCACCTATTATAAGTATTTCATTAATAAAATCCATTTATTATGGCAGCATCACCAAGCGTAAAGATCAATAATGGTTCAAAAGGTCCGCTTAAGTTAGAGCACAAAACCTTAAGAAAAACAGTATTGGTCCTCAGGGCAGTTAATCATAAACTGCGTTTGAAAATCATTAAAATGCTCAGCGACAAACAGCAAATGAGCGTAACAGAAATCTATGTGAAACTTAGGTTAGAGCAATCTGTCGCTTCTCAGCACCTGGCAATTATGCGCCGGGCAGGTATTGTAAATACCACCAGAAGCGGTAAGAACATCTATTACGAATTAAATGCCTCTAAACTGAAGAGCATTGGTAATTTCATCCGTGATATTTCCTGAGTATTCATTTAAGAATTAAAAAGCATTACAATGGCAAAGTCAACACAAATGGCATTTCTGAACGTAGAAATGGCCAGTCTTCTTAAATCCTCTGAGATCATGCGTGCAATTGCACATCCATTGCGCATGAAAATCATGGGTTATATAGATAAAAACAAAAGCGTAAACGTCAATAAGATTTACAATGCTTTGGGTCTGGAGCAATCCATCACATCTCAGCATCTGCGCATTTTGCGCACCGCTGATCTTGTTAAGACCAAAAGAGAAGGTAAATTCATCTACTACTCCCTGAACTACGACAAGATTGCCAAGGTTCAGGCGATGATAGAAAAACACAACATGGCCTGATTACAGGCCGAGGCGCGCTGATATTTCCAGCATCCTGTCTATCGATACCCTGGCTGCCGACATCAGTTGAGCATCCATGGTGATTTCAGGGAGTTCATACAGCATTGCCGTATACAGTTTTTCCAGAGTATTCCGCTTCATATGCGGACAATCATTACAAGCACAAAGGTTATCAGGCGGGGCAGGAATAAATGTCTTACCTGGTGACCTTTTTTGCATTTGGTGAATAATACCCGTTTCTGTCACTACAATAAAGGTATCCGCCGGGTCACTGGCTGAATACTTCAACAATCCAGTGGTGGAGCCAATAAAGTCGGCGATTTCCAATACAGCCTCTTCACATTCGGGATGGGCAATAACCTTCGCCTCCGGATGGCGGTGTTTGAGCCGGGTAATTTTCTCCAGCGAAAAAATCTCATGCACCATACACGTACCGTTCCAGAGTAACATCTCTCTGCCTGTCTGTTCCATCACATACCTTCCCAGATTTCTGTCAGGCGCAAAAATTATCGGCGTGCCTTCCGGTAAACTTTCTACTATTTTAACCGCATTACTGCTGGTACAGATAATATCACTCAATGCCTTTATACCTGCCGTACAGTTGATGTAAGAAATAACCGTATGATCGGGGTGCTGCTCCCTGAACTTCTTAAATAAAGGCGGTGGACAGCTGTCTGCCAGCGAACAGCCCGCCTGGGCATCCGGCATGATGACTTTCTTATGCGGATTGAGAATTTTTGCTGTCTCTGCCATAAAGTGTACACCGGCAAAAACGATCATGTCCGCATCGGTGGAAGCTGCCTGCTGAGCCAATCCCAGACTATCCCCTATATAATCTGCTACATCCTGTATATCGCTGTCCTGATAATAATGCGCCAGCACTACGGCATTTTTCTCCTTTTTTATCTTTTGAATAGCTGCAACCAGATCCAACGAAGGATCAGGGGCTACATCAATAAAACCTTTATTCTCCAAATCAATGAAATCCACTTCTTTTATACCACCCATGATTACTATTATTATTTAAATGAAAAAAGGCATCGTCATCAATGCTGTGTATTCGTGGAATAAATTTCCATCTAAAATTTGATAATTGCGTTATCCTTACTTTACAGGCGGCAATCCACATTTTCATACACTGTCTCAAGCCCTTGCTGCTATGGATTCTATTCCTTTATACACAGCCTGTGTATACACTACCAACAGGATAACTTTTTGCAGTTGGATGTAAAACCCGTGTTCGTGAAATGTGTATACCTCATTACTAATGCACAAAATTCTCTACCGAATTTAAAACCACTGATCACGTGGTGGAAAAACTTAATAATTTGTGGGAAAATACCCGGCTTATCCACCACGCAGGAAGGCCTATCCACACTCCTTATCATCCTTTATAGAAATGCATCTCATCGATGTAATTGTATACCTTTTCCGGCACCAGGTAGCGAATATCTTTTCCCGCCGCTATCGCATCGCGGATAAAGGTGGCCGATATTTGCAGTAGGGGCGCCTTGGTATACTGTATATTCCCCGTTACTTTGATATCACCCGGGCTGCTACCGGGTCTTTCGTACACATAGATGGGATACCGTTGCAACAGGGTTTCGCTGTTTTTCCATTTGTGTATACCGGAGAGGGTATCACTTCCCATGAGCAGGGTAAAAGAAGTATCGGGATACTGCTCTTCCATATAGGTAAGTGTATCAATGGTATAGCTTGGTCGGGGCAGGTGGAACTCTATATTGGAGGCGCGCAATTGATAATTATCTTCCACCGCCAGATTAGCCATATAGAGCCGATGTTTTTCGTCCAGTAAGGAAGCTTTTTCCTTAAACGGGTTTTGCGGAGAAACAATCAACCATACCTGATCTACATCGCACCAGGAAACAAAATGCTGTGCAATAATGAGGTGACCGGTATGTATAGGATTAAAGGAGCCAAAAAAGAGTCCTACTTTCATTCGGCAGATTTTTTGGGAGGACGAGGGATAAAAGCGCTGGTATTCCGCTTGTATGCTGCATACTTGTCGTTGCCATCGTAGCGGGCTTCCAACATGGTGACTCCCGAAACTTTAAGCAATAGAAAAGTTATCAATAAGGCGGAAAGTACACCGAGATACCAATACGATGTTTCCAGCACAATACACATTAACCCCCACCAGACAAGGGTTTCGCCAAAATAGTTGGGATGCCGGCTCCAGCCCCATAAACCCTGATTCATCACCTTGCCCTTATTGTCCGGATTTCGCTTGAAAGCATATAGCTGCCAGTCGGCGACTGATTCAAAGAGAAAACCGATTATCCAAAGTATTACACCGAAGATCGCCAGCACTCCAATACTCCCCCCATCATCCAACACTACCGCATGGACCGGTCCGACAATAATGAGCATGAGCACACCCTGCAGCAGGAAAACCTTGAAATAACTAATCCACCACGTATTGGCGCCCCAATCTGCCCGAAAAGCCTGATAGCGCGGGTCTTCCACGCCTTTACCCAGGTTCCGGATGGCTAAAAATACGGATAGCCGCAAGCCCCATAATCCAACAAGGTACATCACCAGGAACTGGCGCGGCAGAATAGGATCCAGGCGGGTAATCTGATAGACAGCTACCGCGACAAAACCCATACCCCAGGCAATGTCCACAATGCTCATATCTTTCTTGAGTACAGAAAGCAACCAAACAAAGGTTACAAATCCGACTACCAATGCTGCAGATGTCCAAATGATGTCAAGCATAGATTACGATTGATTTCGACTTTTTGAGGCCAAAGGGTGATACAAAACCTACATGCTACCGAAATAGCGGTAGTACAAGTATAACAAGTTAAAAATGAAAAAGTTAACCCTATTTCCCTTCTTTTTGGAGGAGATAAGTCCAGGACTATTCCGGAAAAAAGCACCCCCAAAATTCAATTCTCCAAAAAAAATTTTGCACTGCTTTTAAACCTTTTTAAAAAACCTATGTTGGATATGGTGAAAGTGCCCCGAAAGAATAGTCAGCAGTTAACTGCGAACATTCAGGCACGCTGAGGTGGAGTTTTCATCCGCCAAATGGTTAGCAATAAATTAGGACTTCTAAGTAGTGGTTGTTTTCATAGGTACCGGAGGCGTAAGTCTCCGGTTTTTTTTATTCCGCCACCATGAACTGCAATACCTGTGCAACTCCGTTTTCCTGATGGCACACAAGCAGGTACATGCCGAAAGGTAAAGAAGAAACAGGAATGGAAAGACTGGTTCCGGGAGCGATATGTCCGTTGTACACCTCACTCACCTGTTGACCGTTCATATTGGTAATAAAAGCGCTTACCATTCTGTCTGACCCTCCGCCGGCGATTAGCTGCAGCGTTCCATTTTGAATGATATTGGTTTGCAGTGACAGTCCGCTCAGGTTGCTGTGTGCGGTGATAGAAGTGGGTATTATGAGTGTGTCCTTATAAATAACAGCTGTTACTGTCTCCAGCCCCAAAATGCTTTGCGTGTTGATTTGAAGAACCGGGATTCCCTCATCAGGTGACATCCAGCGGTATTCATTGGTCGTATAGGCTACAGGTACTTCCAGTCCGTCGGTGGTAAAGATGTCTTCAATATCAACCACACATTTCACGCGCAGTGCTTCATACGTGTCGAGTGGAGTAGTAATACTGCCCCAACCGTCTACTTCGCAAGTCCGGTTGCGGGTTTCCTGCCAGGAGCCAATTCCAGGAATAACGAAATTGAAACCCGCTGCAGAGCTGTAGGTATCACCATAGTTCAGTGGCAGGTCCAGTACCTTATCGTTATCATCAAAACCTATTGGGAGCGGAATTCCTGTGATGGTGCCCGCCTGTCCGGTTATTGAAAATTCAGAAGTGGTCTTTTTATAGAAATTGTAGAGGTCTTCCAGTGTAAAAAACTCGGAGTCGATGGTTTGTCCACTCTCCTCTGCTATGTCAGCATCGAACCACAGGAAAAAATAGGCGGGATTGGTTTCGGTCGGTGCAACCCAAACCGAAGAATCCTGAAATATAGGAGAAAGGAAATCGTAATTCCAGAGCATATCTGCGCCGGTAACGCCCAGCTCGAGCTCTTCGAAAGGATTGGCATTGCTGATATAGTAGAGGTCACCGTTCTGTGGAAGGTCGGCAACAGTGATGCTAACCTGTGCTTCCAGGCGTATGCACAGCAATAAGGTCAGGGCCATGAATAATGGGCGCATAGTGGTTCTTGTTTAGGAAGTATAAAATTGGCGTATTTTGCTGAATAATGTTACAAAGAACGCTGATTCCTGCAATATTATTATGGTGTAGCTTTTCGGCCTGCAACAGCAACAGTACCGAGGACCGGCAACCGCCTGATTATATTCCTCCGCAATGTACGCAGTTGCTGTGGGTGCAGGTATTACATCCCTCCGATACAGTCGGTCAATTGGTATGTTTTGAAAGAATGGATGCCGAATGGCACAGCAAGGATACCTTCCGGGTAAGTATCGGGAGAAACGGCCTTGCCGCAGCGGAAGGGTCGCAACAGCAGTTGACCCTGAAAAGCGTCAAGCAGGAAGGAGATGGATGCAGCCCTGCAGGATTATTCCCCCTGTTGTTTGTTTTTGGTTATGCACCTTCTATTGCGACACAAATGGAATACAGGACCATGCAGGAAGATGATATTTGCGTGGATGATCTTTTCTCAGCCGATTACAATCAGCATGTTAGTGCCCTTGCATCGCGGAACAACAGCCATGAAAAGATGCGGAGAAAGGATGAACAATATAAGTTGGGTATTTGGGTGGGTTACAATGCCGAACCGGTGGTTCCGGGCAATGGCTCCTGTATATTTCTTCATATTTGGAAGAAAGAAAATGCTCCCACCTCCGGATGCACAGCAATGGCAGAAGAGGATATGATGACCATACTGCAATGGCTGGACAAAGACGCCCATCCCTATCTTTTACAGACAACACCATAAAAAAAGACCGCTTTTCAGGCGGTCTTTTCATTGCATGATAATAATCTTTTATTGCACTATCAGACGCAGCACTTCAGCATAATCGCCGTGTTGCATACGCACCATGTAGACACCGGCATCGAGTTGTTGAGCAGACCATGTATAGGTCTGATAACCCGGAGCTACAGCAAATCCATCTGAGTATACCAGCTCTCCGTTGATATTATAAACATCCATCTGCAGGTTACCCGCTTCATGGATGGTGTAGGAAAAATTAAATACATCGGATGACGGGTTGGGATATACAGCGATGTTCTCCAACGCTTCTGCCAGTTCAGAATCGGCAATGTCTACAATCACCTCGGGTGTTTGCAGGCGCACATCGGTGTACACGCGATAGGCACCTTCTGCAAGGAACAATTCGGCAGTAGGATTTTCCACAAAAATGGAATCACCACTGAAGTATTCATACCACCAGCCGGTATGCTGGAAGGAAGGATTGATGGTGCCACCTGCCACCTGGAAGTTACCCAGTATGGTAACATTCATAGTCGGGTCGTTCAGGTTCACCCGTTTTTTAGGTCCTACCACATCCAGGTTAAAGTCTTCCGTGCTGAAAGCATCGTATTGCGTTTTCAGATTGATCATGGCGCTGTACACCTGATAGAGGCGATAGCGTCCGGACTCTTCCAGGTAATCCCACCGAACGGGTTTGGGGCATACGCGGCAACCAAAGTCGATGCTGTAGTCGTATCCCAGTTCACCGAACTGCCACATCATTTTCGGACCGGGAATGGCAAACACAAAAACGGCAGTCTGTTCCATTCTCTCCAGAGCTATGAATGGATCTTTACAATCGTGGTCGCTGTTGGTGGAGTTACCGAACTCCAGGTTCTTGTACATCAGTCGTTCTTCATCATGGCTTTCAGCATAGACAACGGCATGCGGATCGTTCCATCCCCTGTTCTTGTAAGATGCCCAGTACAGACTGGAATTTCCGGCTGCGTTGCCCCAGCCCATTGCCGCCTCTCCGTAGTTGTGGTTCATATTTCCCCACAGCAACAGACCGTAATTGGCCAGTTCTTTTTCTTCTGAATTGTCGGCAAAATGCTCGAGGATGAGAATGGCATTAGGATTCACATTCCACAGTGTATCGGCAACATTCTTCCACAGCTGGATGCGATTGGCATCGTATGCCCCCCAGGCCCCCACGTCGCCGAGGGTATTGTTTTGGGTGAATCCTTTTGACAGGTCGAAGCGGTAACCATCCACATTGTATTCTTCCAGCCAATACTTGAATATCCGGTTGCGCAGATAGATGGTGGCCGGGCTATCGTGGTTGAAATCGAAGCCGACATTAAAATCGTGGCGGGGAATTTGGTTGAAGTATGGGTTTTCTGCCGAAGGCGCACCGGCGGCACCGTCCCACCACATCTGCACGAGCGGGCTTTGTCCAAAGGCATGGTTCATGGCGATATCCAGGATAACCGCAATTCCACGGGCATGGCAGGAATCGACAAACTCCTTGAATTTTTCGCGGGTACCGTAGTACTTATCAAGCGCTATGAAGAAGCTCGGGTTGTAACCCCAGCTGTCGTTGCCTTCGTATTCCATAATGGGCATCAGCTCAATGGCGTTGATACCCATGCGGTCCAGGTATTCCAGAGAATCGATAAGAGATATATAGCTTCTGTCGCTCAGGAAGTCGCGCACCAGCAATTCATACACCACCAGGTCATCCACATCATCGGGTACAAAGTCGGTAATGGCCCAGCTGTAGGGTACCTGTGCGGTTTGGAAGATAGAAACATTTCCGGTTGTGAAACCGAAAGGATAAGGTTTCAAATCAGGGTATTTGGTGGCTCCGATAAAGGCGTCGTTGTTGGGGTCGAGAACCTTTTCAGTCAACGGATCTGCCACGCGAAGGTTTCCGTCAATCAGGTACTGGTAGGCATATTCTTCACCAGCAGTAAGTCCATTGAGTGTTACCCAGTAATAGTTACCATCGGGTGTGCGGTTCATATAGACATCATCGTTCAGCAACCAGTTGCTGTGGTCACCAATGGCAAACACATAATCTTTAAATGGGGCATAGAGAACGAGTGTTACGGTATTGTCATCGATATAATTGATACCCTGATCTACACCGGCGGGTAAGGCTGCAATGGGTACCGGCGGGCGCACATAGAAGGAAGTGGAATCGACGAGGATATCTACACCATCGAATACTACGGCTTTAATCCAGTGTTCACCGAAATCGACAGCCGGATACACATATTCCAGAAAATCAGAGGCGGTGCTTGCGAGCAACACATCATCGACGTATAAATCCATGCTGATAGCCGATAGACTGGCTATGGTAATGTCGACATTCTCTCCGGGTTCCACGATATAAGGTTCAATGGAAGGTGAGAGGATAGCAACATTAAGGCCGGGTTGGTATACTTCAATGAAAATGTCGGAACCGTCTTCGTTTCTGCCCACAATGGATCCCGTCTGGTTGCGAAAAACAAAACCCATCCGGTAGACGGTATCATCTGTCGGAACACCGTAGAAATCATTAATGTTATACGTAATACTGTACAGGTTGTCACCTTCTTCAGTCATCAATACTTCTTCATCATAAGTGCCCCATACGCCCTGCACCAGGGTCCAGGAGGTGGGTGTAGCACTTTCGTTGGTAACAACACCGGTGTGCGCAAAGATGGGCGGGGAAACGCCATCAAGTGCCCCGTTTCCCTGGGTGGCATCGAAGTAGATAGTCACTGTACCGTCCTGGGTAGGAAATACCGGATCAGTGTACACCACTTGTGCCATGGAAGAGGCTGTAGCGATTAACAGGGGGATAAGAACTTTTAGTTTCATGGTTTGGGATTTGATGAGATGAAAAACCCGTTCCTTGTGAGGGAACGGGTCATTCAGAAAAGATAAGAAGATTAAAGTTTCACGATGCTGCCTGCATTAGTTTGGTTGCCAACAGTCATGCGAACGATATAGTTACCGGCAGGTACATTAGCACCATTCCAGGAAATAACCTGAGCACCAGCAACCTGAGTTTCATTGATGATAGTAGCCACTTCCTGACCCATCATGTTGTACACTGCAATGATTACATTTTCAGACCTGTCCAAAGTGTAACGGAAAGTTACATTGGAAGCGAAAGGATTAGGACCTACGTTCAGATCAGAAATAGCAGCGATGTTATTGTCGATGCTTTGTGTTACTTTTTCTTCGATAGTCAGACAGTCGCAAGTGATGTCGTAAGCGCTGGTAGTTTCGTTGTACACAGCGAAGATGTCATCAGCGTTTCCGTCGCCATCATTGTCGTAACCTTTTCCTTCCAGTGTTCCGTCTTCATTGCGGAAAACGATACCAATGTGAGGAGGAGGCACCGGACCGGCATATCCTACGTCACCGTAGTAAACAGCAGGATCCAGGGTGATTTCCCAGATGTCATCAGAAGTTTCAGTCATTTCACCAACGCCATCATCAGAGCCCCAGTTTCCAACAACTGCTTCCCAGGGACCGAGTTCGCCGGCACCACTGTGCATGTAAACTTTGGCTGCCGCACCAGCACCCAGAGTACCAGTGCCTGTGTTGGCATTGTAAGTAAAGGTGTACTCCTGAGCGCTTAAAGCCCCCACGGCCACCAGTGCGAGAGAGAATAGTAAAACTTTTTTCATAGCTATGTTTTGTTTTAAAAATAAATCGGAATAAAGTTAAACGAAATCCGCTATTTCATATAAAATCTAACAAAAAAATTTGCCTTGTTTAACACTCATTGAATAATATAGTGAACACTATAAGAATTTGGCAATTATCAATTGCGCTACCTTTCTGCCTTGATTTACACCCACTTCTATGCCCGGACGATAGTGGATACCACCGTAAAGTCGGCTGTAGGCTGCTTCGTCAGCTGCGTGTAAAAAAGAATTGTAGGTCCTTGGCTCCAGCCCGTAGAGGGTTTCCACGCTGTCGGTATAGGTCACATTATCGCCGAATAATGCTGTTAAAACAGTGGACGCAGATGCAGAAATGACGCTGTGGCCACTGGTGTATTCGGGGAAGGGAGGCGTTTGAAGATAGGGCTCCCATGTAGGGTCTATGTAGGCATTGATATAGGTAACCGGCCGAATGAGGTTGCTGCGGTATTTTTCATCCCAACAGGAAATGAAGGCGTCCGCCAGTCCCACACTTACCATAGCATAGGAAAAAAGCGCTTTCTCCAATGTGGCATTGCTTTGGCGAATGGCAATAGTAGTAATGCCCATCCAGTGACCGGCAGGAGATACTTTCTTTTTGGCATAAACCAGATGCCCTTCGTGCACAGTAACAAAAGGGTTGTCGTCCCAGAACCAAACGGTTGCTTTTTGATCCGTCGTCAGCGATTTACTGGTCTGGTAAACTTCCAGGGCCTCTTCGTAAAAACGCGAGCCCGGAACGGTATCGAAAGGTGTTGGCGCCGGTGGTCTGCACTGATCTGCGGATTCCAGCACAAAAGGGCGTATTTTATTCCAATAAGGTTCAACGGGATCCATGTGGTCCGGTGGCGTGGGTTCCCAGGAATACGCCTCATCTACCAATGTATAGCGATCCAGTCCTCTCGTGGTGCGGTAACCATCTGCCTGCGACCAGCGGTTGATGTGCTGCCCTATGGCACTGCCGTATGCCAGCGCTTTTTCGATGTCTGCGGCACCTAGGGAAGAAAAATGCGATTCCACCATTTCATGCAGATGCGCATCAAGCATTTCCTCTGAGAACAGCATAGCCCTGGCTGTGGTAAACAAGGCGCCCAGCATTACCAGCGAAGGGCAATGGTCTGTTTGCATCAGCGTAGGCTCTGCCGGTGGAAAATCGTTCAATGCTGTTGTAAAAGGGGTTTTGCCGCCGGCCCATTCGTAAGCGGTATACGCAGAGAGCGCGGTGTAAGCGTAAATGCGACTGCTGACAGGCGGGGTAAAAATATCGTGCACTACTACATCTGTTACCCGATCCATAGCTTCTATAGCGAGGTCGGCATGATTGGGACAGTTGTCTGCTTGCGCCATCAGCGGATTGTTGGATACAAGCGATACCAGGCCGAGGAAAAAGAGCGTCAGTCGCAACATTATTTTGGTTTAACGATAGTAAGTGGATAAAGGATACCCGCTACCAACAAAAATTGTTCCTTTCCCAGATGCAGAGTGCTGATAGCTGTAGTCTCATCGGGCAGGAAAACCCCGCTTTCAATAAATGGCAGCGGCGTAAACAAACCCATTCCGATATTGCGGAGTAGCAAGCCCTGTCCGGCATCCATGCGACCGACTTCCGGGCGCACATCCATTCTGTTGCCTGCCAGTAACAGGTCCATTTGACCATCTTTGTTGGCATCTAAGGCAGCAGCACAACGCACGGGGCTGAACTGTGCAGCAAGGGGCAAGGGACGGAAAACATAGCGGCCATTCCCTTCATTAAAAAAGATACCTGTTTCAAAGGTGGTAGCGCGGAACAACAGCGCAGATTGCAGATCCACGTTGGGAAAAATGGTTTCCATCGTGGCGTCTGCATAAGATGCATAGCGCACAAAGCGCTTTTTCAATGGGTTAATCTGGTCCAGCAAATCGTCTCTGGAAACCATGGGAAAGAGGGTATCGCCCATATAGGCACAGAGTATAGGATCGATGGTGCCGTTACCGTCGAAGTCTTTTGCGTACAATTGCACGGGTTTTTCCAGGCTGGCTCGATAGCTGAAATTAGTGCCTGTGTTACCGGCCAGCAAATCGAGATCGCCGTCTCCATCGGCATCGAAGGGAAGCAGACAATTCCACCAGCCGCTGTATTGCGAAAATCCATTGTTGTCTATCAGCTCCGACATACCTTCATCGAATTGACGGAATATGCGCAGGGGCATCCACATACCGGTAATCAGTAAATCGGGAAATCCATTGTCATCTATATCGTCCCAAACAGCGTCTGTAACCATGCCCGCATTCCGCAGTGCAGGACAAATCCTGTCGGTAATATCTTCAAAAAAACCACCTTTGTTTTCCAGTAAGAAACTCGAAGTGGAAAGAGGGTATTTTCCCGGTAGCAACGCGGCACCGATGAATAAATCCAGGTCCCCATCTCCATCCATATCGCAGGGACGAATGCAGGAAGCACTTATATGAATATCAGGCAACTGTTGCGGCGCAGCAGTGAATTTACCTTTTCCATTGTTGAGCAGCAGTACCGGTAAATAGTTGCTGCTGTCCAGGGCCGTTTCATTACCCCCATAGGCAATGAGGAGGTCCATGTCACCATCATTGTCGGCGTCGAAGCAAGCAACAGCTGCCTCATCGTGCGGTGCGGGTCCTGCGATCGGTGGTGTCGATGCAGGAAGCAGAGTGCCGTCTTTATTTCCCCATAGCAGCAGACCACTGTTTCCTTTGGCAGCGCTGATATACACATCTGTGATGCCATCGCCATTCATATCGCCACTGGCCATGTCGGGACCCGGATTGGAGAATGTCCATGTTAGTAAAGGCTCCCGCTTATAATCTACATAGGTATTTTGTGCATAAGAATAATTCAAATTAGATAGCACTTTCTGTTCGAGCAGCGGAACCGGCAAACCGGGGGCAGGTTGATTACTTTGTATAGATTGATCGGCATAGTCCACTACCAGATGGGTTTGCGTGCGCACCTGTTTTACCTCCTGTACTTGGCCGTCTGGCCATTCAATGCGCACATTCACAGAGAACTCTCTGCCCAGTCCGAAATGCAGTTTATAGTCCATAGAAGACTGATAGCCGCGCACAGGATACAGCTCCCTGAATTGTTTCCCCGAACGACCCTCCACAATCACTTTGGCACCCAGACCGAAAGGATTGAAAGCGGGACCCTTGAGCTGCACGGTGAGGAAACCGCCGGCGGATTGATTGATCCAGATGGAAGCGGTTTCGTTGATGTTGTTTACCACCACATCCAGATCGCCGTCGTTATCGAGGTCGGCATATGCAGCACCATTGGAGAAAGTGGGAAGGTGCATACCGCACTTTTCGGTAACATCCGTATAGCTGAGGTCACCATTATTGTAATAGAGGTAGTTCGATAACTTAACGGAAGGCATCTGGTTAACCAGATCCAGCATGGACAGCGTACGCCCTTCTGCTGCAGCCTTATTGAGCTCTTCGTTATAGGTGTACTTCAGGAAATCCATGTTGGTGAAATCGCGGCGGTAGCCATTGGTGATGTACAGGTCCAGGAATCCGTCGTTATTGAAGTCTGCAAGCAGCGGTGCCCAGCTCCAGTCGGTGGCCTGCACTCCTGCCAGTTGCCCAATTTCGCTAAAGGTGCCATTGGCATTGTTGAGTTGCAGGGTATTGCGCATCAGCTGATGGTGGAATCCGTAGTTCACCCCCAGCTGGTAGGCATCGTATTTTTGGGGACCTTTCAAAAGCTTCTGGCGGTGGTTATCGGCGGGCAACATGTCTGCCACTACAAAATCGACAAAGCCATCGTTGTTGATATCGCCGAAATCTGTTCCCATCGAGAAGAGGGAAGTGTGCCCGGTAGCGTATTGCATCACCTGTGCGAAGGTTCCGTTTTTCAGGTTCAGGTACAGAAAATCCTGTTCCTGATAATCACTGGTACAAAAAATGTCGGGCCAGCCGTTGTTATCGATATCGGTAATACACACGCCCAGACCGAAGTTGATGGGGTTACCGATAATACCTGCTTCGGCGCTGATATCCGTGAAGCGGGCGCCGTCATTGCGGTACAGCTTGTTGCCCGCTTTGGGGTCGCGTTCGTTGCGCAATTCCTGCACGTTGAAGTTGCTGTACTGTTTCACCGAATGGTTCAGGAGGAACATATCCAGGTCACCGTCGCGATCGAAATCGAAAAAGGCGGCCTGAGTGGACTGTGCATCATCATCCAGACCATAGGCGGCGGCAGATTCGGTAAAAGTCAGGTTGCCATTGTTCATCCACAGCTGATTGCTGCGGCGCTCTGTTCCGAACTTTCCGGAGCGACAGACATAGATGTCCAGCCAGCCATCGTTATTGATATCGGCCATGGCAACTCCTGTAGACCAGCCATTGTTTTTATTGATGCCCGCAGCAGTGCTGATATTGCGAAAGGTGCCATCGCCATTGTTCAGGTACAATTGATCGGGAACAGCATTGCCGGTGAAGAACAGGTCGCACCAGCCATCGTTATTGATATCGCCTGCGGCCACACCGCCACCATTATAAAGGTATTGATAGTTCAGCACGTTGCGCAGCGAGTCTTCCTCCAGGAGATTTATGAAGTCTATGCCGGATTTTTCGGGTGACAGCAGCTTGAAATCCGGTTGTTGGGCCGGTAGCTCTGCCAGGGGAAAACAGGCATTGTACGTCAGTAGGAGTAAGATAAACCGCTGAAACATAGCAACAAAGATATTTTAACCAAATGACAGCAATGTTTAATAATTAATTAATCAAAATTGACGCTTTTTAATAAGAATATAAATAACTGAAAAAATTCTTAATTTTCGGGGCATTTTAAATAGAGGTATGTAATGACTTCTAACAATCATATTACCAAAAACCTATTACGTATGATCAATCGTTACTTAACAAAGCGACTGTTCCTGATGCTCTCGCTGTTCGTTCCGGTGCTCCTGGCAGCACAGAATGCTACGCTGAGGGGAAACATTCAGGACGAAGCCGGTGAGCCGCTACTCGGTGTAACCGTGTTTTTAGAAGGCACCACCATCGGTGCCATTACTGATTTTGACGGTAACTATACCGTTGAAAGCATTACTCCCGGCACTTATAACGTGCAGATAAGTTTTGTGGGATTCAAGAAAGAAACCACCACCATGACTTTTGCAGCCGGAGAGACCAAAACCCTTTCACTAACGCTGTTCGAGGATGTAAATATCCTGGAAGAGGCGGTAGTAATTGGTTATGGTACTACCCAAACAAAAGACCTTACCGGTTCGGTGGTTGCGGTCAGCACCAAAGATTTCCAGAAAGGTAACTTCGCCACTCCAGAGCAGTTGGTAGTGGGTAAGGTTGCCGGGGTGCAAATCACCTCCAACAGTGGTCAGCCGGGTGCCGGTAGCCGCATCCGTATTCGCGGTGGTACTTCTTTGAACGCCTCCAACGATCCGTTGATTGTGATTGATGGTGTGCCTGTCGATAACGGTGGAATTTCCGGAGCTTCCAACCCGCTCTCGTTGTTAAACCCCGATGATATTGAAACCTTCACTGTACTGAAAGATGCTTCTGCAGCCGCCATCTATGGTTCACGCGCCGCCAATGGGGTCATCATCATCACTACTAAAAAGGGAGCAGCGTCCAGCAAACTGAATGTTGGCTTCTCTACCAATAACTCCATCAGCCAGATTGTGAATTATGTGGACGTTCTGGGTGCTCAGCAATTTCGCGATACGGTGCTGGCACATGGCAATGCTACACAGATCAACCTGCTAGGCGAAAGTGAAACAGACTGGCAGCGCGAAATCTACCAGGTAGGTTTTGCCACAGACAACAACCTCTCGCTTTCCGGTGGTGTTAAGAACCTTCCTTACCGCTTAGGTCTGGAGTTTAACCACACAGAAGGTATTTTGAAAACATCTGAGATGGATCGTGTGGGTGCTACGCTGAACCTGAGCCCGAATCTGATCAACAATCATTTAAAGGTAGATGTGAACGCCAAGTACTACAATGTACAGAATGTGTTTGCCAATACCGGAGCCATTGGTTCTGCTGTTACGTTCGATCCGACCCAGTCAGTTACTTCCGGTACGGATGAATTTGGCGGTTACTTCGAATGGGTAAGCGGCAATGGCAATCCAAATGCACTGGCACCCCGCAACCCGCTTGGTCTGCTGATGCAGCGCCAGGACGAGAGTTCTGTGAACAGGTTCATTGGTAATGTGATGCTGGACTACACCACACACTTCATGGAAGATTTGCACCTGATAGTAAACGTGGGTGGTGACTTCGCCAACAGTAACGGAACAGTGTTTGTGCCTGCCGAGGCGGCGTCTGATTTCCTGAGAGGCGGTGTCAATAACAAATACGAGCAAACCAAGGTGAACAGGGTACTGGATACCTACTTCAACTATAAGACTGATCTGAGAGCGCTGAAGAGCACAGTGGATCTTACGGGTGGATACTCTTTCCAGTACTGGAGCACAGAAAGCCCTGAGCAACCCGATTTGAACGTAGCAGGTGATACCATCACGCCTCCGGGTCTGCCCTTCTTTACCGACAATGCGCTGATGTCATTCTACGGTCGTTTGAACTACAACCTTGCCGAGAAATACATCCTTACCGCTACCCTGCGTAATGACGGTTCTTCCCGCTTCAGTCCTGATACCCGCTGGGGTCTTTTCCCCTCTGTGGCGTTTGCATGGCGCTTGAGTGAAGAAAGCCTGTTTAAAGACATTCAGTCCCTTTCTTTCCTGAAATTACGCGTAGGATGGGGTATTACCGGTCAGCAGGATATTTTCTCTGACTATCCTTACATTGCTAATTATGCCGAAGGTACCAGCACAGCACAGTACCAGTTTGGCGATGTATTCTATACCGTGTTGCGTCCGGACGGTTACGATCCCAATATCAAATGGGAAGAAACCACCAGTATCAACGTGGGTCTTGATTTCGGGTTCAACAACAACCGCTGGAACGGTGCCATCGATGTGTACCGCAAGACTACAGAAGACCTGTTGAGTATCATTCCTATTCCTGCCGGAACCAACTTCACCAACCAGCTCCTTACCAACGTAGGAAGCATGTTGAACACTGGTATGGAAATCTCGTTGAACTACGTGGCTATTGACAATGAGAATATGACCCTCGAGTTTGGTGGAAATGCTACTTTCAACCGCAACGAAATCACTAAACTGAACGTACTGGAGAATGAAGATGATCCGGGCATTCTGGTAGGTGGTATTTCAGGCGGTGTGGGTAACACCATCCAGATCCACTCTGTAGGATTCCCTGTTTTCACCTTCTATACTTATGAGCAGGTTTATGCCGAGGACGGTTCACCTATTGAAGGTGAATACGTTGACCAGAATGGCGATGGCGTGATCAACCCTGACGATATCGTGCGTTTCGACGGCAACCCTGCACCGAACCTGTTTATCGGTTTCTTCTCCAATTTCAACTACAAGAAATGGACAGCCGGTTTCAGTTTACGCGGTGAGTTTGGTCAGTATGTTTACAACAACGTCAACTCCAGTCTGGGTAACTACTTCAACGTAGGTTCTACTAAAGGTTACCTGGCCAACATGACCAGCGACTATGTGAATACTGTATTCCAGACACCACAATACCTTACTGATTACTATCTGGAAAGCGCTTCTTACCTGCGTCTGGATAACCTCTATCTGGGTTACAATTTCGGTAATATCATTGCCGACCAGGTAGGTCTGAGCGCAACCTTCATTATCCAGAATGCGTTAGTTATCAGCAGCTACTCCGGAATTGATCCGGAAGTGGGTGGCGGTATCGATAATAATTTCTATCCGCGTCCAAGGACGTACGGTGTGAACCTTAACTTCAACTTTTAAATATTATGAATATGAAAAGAGGATATATATGGAGTCTGACCACCCTTGCAACTGTCAGCATGTTATTCAGTTCCTGCTTCAAGGAGCTGGATCTCACGCCTAAGTACGGCTTGAACACGGAAGCGGTATATTCAGATCCCGACAACTACATCAACGTGTTGGCCAAGCTGTATGCCGGCTTATCCATCACCGGTAACCAGGGACCTGCGGGTAGCCCTGACATCAGCGGTATTGACGAAGGTTTCTCGGCATACGTTCGCGTATTGTGGAACCTGCAGGAGCTGCCTACTGATGAAGCTATCTGTGGCTGGAATGACCCGGGTATTCCCGAGTTGAACAGCGGCACATGGAACTCCACCAGCAATTTCGTTCAGGCGATGTATTACAGAATTTTCTATCAAATTCCACTCTGTAACGAGTTCATCCGCTACTGTTCAGATGACTGGATGAATGAAAAAGGATTCGCCGCAGCCGATCAGGAACGCATCCGTGTATATCAGGCGGAGGCCCGTTACCTGCGTGCGCTAAGCTACTACCATGCGATGGACTTGTTCGGTAATGTACCTTTTGTAACCGAAGAAGACCTGCCGGGAGCCGGCTTCCCGGAACAGATTCAGCGCGCAGATCTCTTCGATTATATTGAAGGAGAGTTGCTGGAACTGGAAAACCTGATGGTAGATGCAAGGGCCAATGAATATGCGCGTGCCGACAAAGCCGCCGTATGGACATTATTAGCTAAGATGTACCTGAATGCAGAAGTATATCGCGGTACCAACCGCTATGCAGACTGTGTTACCTATTGCCAGAAAGTTATCGATGCAGGTTACTCTCTGGAACCCAATTACGAGCATCTGTTCTTTGCCGATAACCACCTGAGCAACGAGATTATATTCCCTGTTACCTACGATGGTTTGAATACACAGACCTATGGTGGAACCAGCTTCCTGGTACATGCTTCCATTGGTGGTAGCATGCCTGCCGGTGATTTTGGTGTAGCGAATGGCTGGGCCGGTTTGCGCGCCTTACCGACCCTTCCCAATGCATTTCCTGATACAGAGGACGGACGGTACATATTCTATACCGACGGACAAACATTGAGTGTAGATACTGTTCAGGAATTTACCAATGGTTATGCGGTAGCCAAGTGGAAAAATGTTACCCAGGCTGGTGAGGCAGGCTCTGATCCTGTAGGTCAGTTTGTTGACATCGACTTCCCTCTGTTCCGTCTGGCTGATGTATACCTGATGTATGTAGAAGCAGCCCTGCGCGGTGGTGGAGATGTAGGAACTGGATTGGCATTGTTCAACCAACTGCGTGAGCGCGCTTACGGAGATGCATCCAACAATGCGGGAAGCATAACGCTGGAGGACGTGTTGAATGAGCGCATGCGTGAGCTTTACTGGGAAGGTCATCGCCGTACAGATCTGGTGCGTTATGGCTTGTTCTCCGGAAGTGCTTATGTATGGCAGTGGAAAGGAAATGATCCCAACGGAACCAGTATTCCTGAAAACTTCAATCTTTATCCATTACCATTTGCAGATATTACTGCCAATCAGAATCTGGTGCAAAACCCCGGTTATTGATGGTGTGGTGACAACAATATCAGGCCCGTTTTTCAACGGGCCTTTTTTTATGCCTGCTGGAGAAGGGCGAGTTGAAGTGTGTTGCTAATCGACATGTACGAGCATTGCAGGCAAAACATCCAAATCACCCCCCTTCTCCCCCCGTCCGGGGGGACTTCTGACTTACCATGATTGGAAATAATAGAATTCGTTACGGACTGATTTAGGAGGCTCAGTTGAAGTTTATCAATCGTAAACCATAGCGCGTATATAGCGAAATTGAAATGTAGCATCAAATCAACTCCAGGCCTGCTTTAAGAGTGTTTACCCGCCGCAGGAGGGCCTTCCCGCCCTACGCGGGAAAAGAGCTTCGCGCATAAAATTTGTACCCAAACTTTTCAGCTTATTACAAGCATTTATAGAAAGCGTCCCCCCGGACGGGGGGTGAAGGGGGGTGATTTCTAACTAATTTATTACCATTGTTGTGCTTAACCAATATGCGAAGATTATATAAGAAGTACTTGAACACCTATGCAGCTGTCCACAGAAACAACAGCACAAAAGCTGAGGTTCGCCTGTGGTGCGAAGTATTGCGTAAAAGGCAGCTCAGGGGTTTTAGATTCAGGCGGCAGGTTCCATTGGGGAAATTCATTGCTGATTTCTATTGTCAGGAGTTGAATCTGGTAATTGAGGTAGATGGTTATACCCACGATACATACTTGGAAACCATTGAAAACGATAGAGAAAAAGATGCTTTTTTTGAACGAATGAATTTGAAAGTACTTCGCTTTTCTGATGATCAGGTATTCAATAATATTGATGACATTAGGGAAGTATTGGAGAATTATGCTTCCAGTTTTCCTGAAAAAAAGTGATGTTTTATCACCCCCCTGCACCCCCCGTCCGGGGGGACTTCTGACCTACCATGATTGGAAATAATGGAATTCGTTACGGACTGATTTAGGAGGCTCAGTTGGAGTTTGTCAATCGTTAACCACAGCATCCATTGTGAATAAGAACAGGAGCATCGAATCAATCCCCTATCCGCCTTCGGAGGAATTACCCGCCGCAGGAGGTTCAGTAACTACACAAATATGTTGGTAACCAAACTTTTCAGCTTATAACAAGCATTTATAGAAAGTGTCCCCCCGGACGGGGGGTGAAGGGGGGTGATGAGTACCTCTACCTTACGTTGCCTGGAGTACATGGAATGAAATTGGAAATGATTTAGAAGGCTCAGTTAAAGCTTATTACAAGCATTTATAGAAAGCGTCTCCCCGGTTTGACCCGATAACTATCGGGTTAAAGGGAGTACCCGCAGGGGGAGGGGTGATTTAATAAGTCTTGCCTTGTTCTCGGCCCACCTTTACCCAAAGAAAAGTGGAAGAAGCTTTTGAAGATAAACCTACTGATGAAATACTATTTCCAAATCACCCCCCTTCGCCCCCCGTCCGGGGGGACATCTGACCTACATTGCTTGGAGTGCATTGAATGGATTTAGAACTGATTGAGGAGCCTCGGTAGGAGTTTATCAATCGTTAACCTAAGCATCCATTTGAAGCAATTGTTAAATAATCTAAAAACTTTGGAAACTTTTAAACTAAAATAAGTTTCCTGTGTTTTCGTCTGTACCTTTGCACTCAATTGAAACGTGTGGAATTAACAGATGAACATAAAATATTAGAACGCTGCTCCCGTCTCTTTATGAAGTACGGCGCCAAAAGCATCACCATGGACGATGTGGCCCGCGAGCTGGGAATGTCGAAAAAAACCCTTTACCAGCACTTTAGCAACAAGAAAGAGCTGATGAAAAAGGTTACCGCTTTCCATTTCGCCAACGAAAACGAAGCGGTCTGCACCATCGCCCACCAAAGCGAGAATGCCATTGAGGAGCTCCTCAATATTTCTAAATGGATCAGCACCCAGATGAAAGGCATCAACCCAACGCTGATTTACGACCTCCAGAAATACCACCCAGAATCGTGGCAACTATTCGTAGAACACCGCAACAGGGACGTATTCCAGACCATTATCAACAACATCCGTCGCGGCATCTCCGAAGGCCTTTACCGTGAGGACCTCAACCCGGAAATCATCACGCGCACCTACATCGCCCGCATGGAAGTAGTAGTTGACCCGGAAGTATTCCCTCCGGGCATGTTCAGTTTCCAGGATATACACCGCGAATTTATCACCTACCATATAAGAGGCCTTGCCTCTGAAAAAGGACTTCAATACTTAGCTCAATATCAAAACCAAACCAATGTTACCATCGATTAAAACCCTCACCGTGGGTTTGCTCCTGCTACTATCGCCCCTATGGACACTGGCACAAGAGGGCACGCCACTCAGCCTTGAACAGGCTCAGGAGTATGCGCTCAAGAACAGTCCGGCCATGAAAACCAGCCAGCTGGACATTGCAGACGGGCAAACGACCCTGCAAACCCGCACATCCATTGGATTGCCGCAGGTAAACCTCAATGCCAACTACAACCATTTCATTACCCTTCCCACCTCCCTCATTCCCGCTGAATTCTTTGGCGGTGAACCGGGTGAGTTCGCAGAATTGCAATTCGGTGTGCCGGAAAACTTCACTGCCGGTGTTTCGGTATCGCAACTCCTGTTCAGTGGTCCTTATATCTACGGCGTTCAGGCCGCCAAGGTGTATGTGGAATTGCTGGAACAGCAGAGCAAGGTAGAGGCTGCCGATGTACGGAAAAATGTGGAATTGGCCTACTTCAATGTGCTGATATCGGAGGAAGTGATTCGACTGGCGGACAAAAACCTGGAAATCATGGACAAGACGCTGAACGAAGTTGCTGAAATGAACAAGGCCGGGTTTGTAGAGTCCATCGATGTAGATCGCCTCACCATCAGCCGTTCTACCCTTGCCACCATGCGCAACAATGCCGAAAGACAGAAAGCCCTTGCACTGAACCTCTTAAAATTCCAAATGGGCATGGACCTCTCCGAAACCATTCGCCTCACCGATGGTCTGGAAAAGATGAGCGAAAACATGGTACTGCTGCAGGGCGACATGAACTATATGAACCGCCCGGAATTCGGTGTGATTCAATCTACCAAGCGCCTCAACGAACTGAATATAAAAGCCAATAAATCGGCTTACCTGCCTTCACTGGCATTGATTGGTTCTTACGAACAGGCAGCACAGCGGAATGAATTCAATTTCTTCGACACTTCCCAGCCCTGGTTCGAAACCTTTCTGGTGGGTCTGCAGCTGAATGTGCCCATTTTCAGTGGTATGCAGCGCAGCGCCGCCGTACAAAGTGCCCAGATTGGCTACGAGCAATCGCAGATTGCCGAACAGACCCTGCTGCAATCAGTTAACCTGGAAGTGGCTCAATACCAGACCGAATACCTTAACGCACTCGATAACCTGACTAATCAGGAATCGAATATCACACTAGCGGAAAAAATATATAATATAACACTTATTAAATACCGAGAAGGTCTGGGCTCCAGCCTGGAACTGACCGATGCTGAAAGCACCCTGCTCAACGCCGAAACCAATTACATCAACGCTTTATACAATTTCCTATCTGCTAAAACCAATCTGAAAAAAGCATTGGGCTACCTGTAAAATCAATACAATGAAAAAGATATTCACCATCATTCCTTTAGCCATCGTTTTGCTGCTCAATGCCTGCAGCAAAGGAGAAGAAGCCACTACCGATTCTGTTGAACAGAAACTGGAACAGATTTCACAATACAAATCGGAAATCAAAGGTCTGGAAATCAAAATTCAGGAACTGGAAAAAGAAATCATTGCTTCCGGTGGTAGTCTGGAATTACCTCCCGATACTATTCCCGTTACCGTTTTACCTGTTGTGCGCGGCAACTACGAAGAGTTCGTGGAAGTAGCGGGTACCATCAGCTCTGACAGAAATATCCTGGTTAGCAGCGAAGTGGGCGGAACCGTTACATCCTTACTGGTGCAGGAAGGTCAGACTGTAAGTGCAGGCCAAATATTGCTCACAACCGATGATCAGATTATTCTGAAAAGCATAGATGAACTGGAAAGCGCTTTTAATCTTGCTAAAACAGTATATGAAAAACGCAAATCTTTGTGGGACCAGAACATCGGCTCTGAAATAGAGTACCTCACCGCCAAAAACAATATGGAAAACCTGGAGCTGCGCCTCAATACCACCCGCAGCCAGTGGGCGAAAACACAGCTGCGTGCGCCCATTTCAGGAATCGTAGATGAGGTCATCACCAAAAAAGGAGAAATGGCAGCTCCGGGCATGCCGCTCCTGCGCGTGGTGAATCTCAATGAAGTGAAAATCGAATGCGATGTATCGGAAGCCTATGTAGGCAAACTGAAACGCGGTGACAAGGTGCAGGTAACTTTCCCCTCCATCGGTATGGAAACAGCTGCCACCATCCGCAGCGTAGGCCAGGTTATCAATCCTGGTAACCGCACCTTTTCAGTAGAAGTAACGCTGAGCAATGCAGACGGCGTATTGAAACCTAACCTGCTGGGTTATGTGAAAATCCGCGAGTTTATGGAAGCCGATCAGGTAGTCATCCCCACCAAATACGTACAAAACGGTGTAGAAGGACCTTATGTGCTTACTGTAAAAGATGGTGTTATCACCAAGAACAATATCAAGCGCGGTCGCTCGCACAACGGACTGACACAGGTGCTTTCGGGACTAGACGGAGGTGAAACCCTGGTGGCAGAAGGGTACCGCGATGCCAAAGCCGGCGATATCGCACACGTAGTAGAATTGCAAACAGCATCAATGGAGTAATCGTTATGAGTAAGGAAAATACCATCATAAAAGAATTCGGACTGTCGACCTTCTCGGTCAACAACCGCATCAGCGTCATGTTCCTGGCGCTCATCATACTCATCATGGGAGTATCGGCCTACAACGCCATGCCCCGTGAAAGCTTTCCCGAAATCACACAGCCCGAAATTTACGTGGGCGTGCTGTATCCGGGAAACTCCCCCAAGGACGTGGAAAACCTCATCACCCGACCTATTGAAAAGGAACTCAATACCATCGGCGATGTAGACGAAATCCGCTCCACCTCTATTCAGGATTACGCCACCATCACTGTGGCGTTCAATTACGATGTGGATGTGGATGCCGCCCTGCAGGATGTGAAAGACGCCGTCGATAAAGCCAAAGGCGACCTGCCCAATGACCTCGATAACGAACCCAATATTTTCGCTCTCGACTTCTCCGAATTTCCGGTCATGAACATCAACCTCTATGGTATTAATGATGTCGACCTTTTGAAAGAATACGGCGAATACCTCGAAGATGAAATCGAGAAGCTGGAAGCTGTATCCGGTGTCGATATCAGGGGCGTTCTCGACAAAGAGGTGAAGATAATGGTGGATAAGGAAAGGATGGAAAGCCTGGAAATCAGTTTCTACGACATTGAGAATGCCATTTCCGCAGAAAACCTCACCATGAGTGCCGGCGAAATCCTTACCGATGAAGCCCGTCGCGATATTCGTATAGTAGGCGAGTTCAGCGATGTAACGCAAATGGAAAATGTAATCGTGAAATACGAGAACCAGAGAATCGTATACCTCCGCGATATCGCTACCATTTCATTCGACTATATCGAACCCAACTCCTACGCCCGTCTCGATGGTGAGAACGTAGTTACCCTCGACATCAAAAAGAAAAGTGGAGGGAACCTCATAGAGGCCTCAGAACAAATTCAGGAAATCATCAAGGAAGCCGAAGACAGTGGACGGTTCCCGCCCGAGCTGAAAATTGCTATCACCAACGACCAAAGCCGCGATACCAAATTGATGGTATCCAATCTGGAAAACAATATTATTTCCGGTGTGATTCTGGTTGTATTGGTATTGCTGTTCTTTCTTGGCTTGCGCAACGCTTCCTTTGTAGGTATTGCCATTCCGCTTTCTATGCTCATGGCATTTATGATCCTGAATGCATTTGGTATCACCCTGAATATGATGGTGCTGTTCTCCCTCATCCTCGCACTGGGGATGCTGGTAGATAACGGTATTGTGGTAGTTGAAAACACCTATCGCCTCATGAGCGAGGGCAAGACACCTATCCGCGCAGCCATTGAAGGTGTGGGCGAAGTAGCCTGGCCCATCATCGCTTCTACTGCTACCACAGTGGCGGCCTTTGTGCCATTGCTGTTCTGGAATGACCTGATGGGTGAGTTCATGAAGTACCTCCCCCTTACCTTGATTATCACACTCTCCTCTTCCCTGTTTGTAGGACTGGTCATTAACCCGGTCATTGCATCGCGGTTTATGAAGGTGCAAAACACCAGCGAGGTGCGCACCAAACCCACCCGCAACTTCTGGTACCTGATTATAGGAGCCGCCATCATTGGAGGCCTGGCTCACCTGGCAGGTGCTACTTTTCTGGGTAACCTGTCGCTCATCGTAGGTTTGGTGGCAGCCCTTAACCGTTTCGTACTGCAACCGGCGTCTATCAAGTTCCAAAACGGACCGCTGGTGCGGCTGGAGAATGTCTATCGTCGTACCATTTCCTACGCGTTAAAAGGCTATCGTCCGGTTTGGTTCTTCCTGGGAACTTTCTTGTTGTTTCTGGGCTCCTGTGCCAGTATGATTGTGGCACCGCCCAAGACCTTATACTTCCCCGAAGGCGACCCGACTTACGTGAACGTGTTTATTGCCGCGCCGCTGGGAACCGATATCACCAAAACCAACGCTATTACAGCGCAGGTAGAAAGGGCCCTAAAGACTACCTTGAAAGATGATGTGGAAGTTGTAGAAGCCACGCTTGCGCAGGTAGGCGAAGGCACCTCCGACCCCAACGAAGGCGTAAGCATGGGTAACTCACCCCACCGCGGAAGGGTTACGGTTTCCTTTGTTCCCTTTGAAGAGCGCAACGGAAAATCTACCAGCGACATCATGGAAAAAATTCGCGGTGCCGTGAAAGATATTCCCGGCGCACAGATTACGGTGAGCCCGTCTCCATTCGGCCCTCCGGTAGGTCCGCCCATCAACGTCGAAATTTCAGGTGAAGACTTTACCAAACTGGTGCTGCTTACAGATGAAATAAAAGATTATTTGAAAGATGCGGGCATTCCCGGTATTGAAGAACTGAAAACCGATCTGGAAACAGGTAAGCCCGAACTGGTGTTGACGGTGAACCGCGATGCTGCCAAACGCTATGGGGTAAGCACCGCTGATGTAGCCATGTCGCTTAGAACAGCACTTTTTGGAAAGGAAATATCGAAATACAAAGAAGGCGAAGACGACTATCCTATCATGTTGCGCTTTGAAGATGAAAAACGCTACAACCTCAGCACCCTGCTGAATACGCGCATCACCTTCCGCGATCAGGCAACGGGTAAAATAAGTCAGGTACCGGTATCTGCTGTTGCCAGCCTCGACTACGCGTCCACCTATGGCAGCATCAAGCGCAAAGATCTGGACCGCGTTATCACCATTTATTCCAACGTCAACGTGGGGTACAACGCCAACGAAATCAATACCCAGCTAAAAGAGCGACTCGCTGCTTACGATATGCCGGAAGGTTTCAATTACAAATTCACCGGTCAACAGGAAGACCAGGCATCCGACACAGCCTTCCTTACCAATGCACTCATTATTGCTGTGTTGCTGATTTTCCTCATCATGGTTTCGCAGTTCAATAGTATACTCATGCCCATCATCATACTCACCTCAGTATTGTTTTCTATGATTGGTGTGTTGCTCGGTATACAGATTTTCAATATGGACTTTGTAATCCTCATGACCGGTATTGGTATCATATCCCTTGCCGGAGTCGTGGTGAACAACGCCATAGTTTTGATTGACTTCGTTGAACTCGAAAGGAAAAGAAGGGCATTGGAACTCGACCTCGAGTCGCCCGATGATTTACCTTACGATGAGCTATTGACCAGTATTGTGAGTGCCGGTTCTACCCGTCTGCGTCCTGTGTTGCTCACCGCAATTACTACGGTGTTGGGTCTGCTCCCACTGGCTATTGGTATCAACTTTAACTTCTTTACCATGCTGAGCAGTTTCGATGCCCAGTTTTATATCGGTGGTGACAGTGTGATGTTCTGGGGACCATTGGCATGGGCCGTAATCTTCGGACTCACCTTTGCTACCTTCCTTACACTCGTGATTGTGCCGGTAACTTACCTGCTCATTGATCGCGCTAAAATGAGGGTGTTGCGTTTATTCGGCGGGGGAAGCCCTTCCACCTCCGGCAGCCTGGCACCGGGCATGCAGCACCATGACAAGCCGTGATTAGATATGAATAGTTAATATACCAAACCCCGCTTATCTGAAGCGGGGTTTTTTTATTCTGGCAATACGTACCCCTTCCCTTGCGGGTTCTCCCTTTAACCCGATAGTTATTGGGTTAAACCGGGGAGATGCTTTCTATAATTATTTAGTAGTAAGCTGAAAGGGTTGTGCGCCTACATATTTGTAAAGTTCCTGTACCTCCTGTAGCGGGCAGGTCATAGTATGGAAATAGAGTTTCATCCAAGAGTATGTATTATAAAAGCTTATTAATATCGCTTCACCTATTGAAATGTACATAACACCCAAGAATCAAATTCTTACTTTAAAATCACCCCCCTTCGCCCCCCGTCCAGGGGGACACTTTCTATAAATGCTTGTAATAAGCTGAAAAGGTTTGATACACATATGTTTTATAGCTTTTTTTCCTCCTGCAGGAACCGGCGGGTGATAGTGTATTGGTTCAAATGATGCTTGTTTCATTCTTGTACAGACAAACGTGGAAATTGATATAGACAATGCATTGCAATCACCCCCCTTCGCCCCCCGTCCGGGGGGACGCTTTCTATAAATGCTTGTAATAAGCTTTAACTGAGCCTTCTCAATCCGTTCCAATTTCATTCCATGTACTCTAAGCAACGTAAGTTAGAGGTACTTATCACCCCCCTTCGCCCCCCGTCCAGGGGGACACTTTCTATAAATGTTTAGTAGCAAGCTGAAAGGGTTGTACACGTATTATATTCATAAAACTACCGTCCCACCAAATCGCTTTCCGAAAAGCCCCTTGCCCTGCGCATGACAGAGTTTTCAGCTGCAATTATTACTTTCACCAACAGAAATGTGTCCATGAAAAAATGTATGTCTTTGGTTGTTGTATGCCTGCTGTTAGGTTCGTTGTTAGCACAGAAAGTGTATCCACCTCACTGGTGGGTAGGAATGCGGCAACAGGAAGTACAGGTTATGATTCACCGCACGGATGTGGCCGCTTCGGAGGTGCGCGTCGACTATCCGGGCGTAACTTTGTTGCGCACCACATTTGTCGAAAATCCCAATTATGTCTTTTGTGATTTGTCGATTGCGGAAAATACCGCACCGGGCAAAGTGCCCATCCTTTTCACCAGGAACGGACAATCGGAAGTGCTGGAGTACGAATTGAAATACCGGGAAGCACGCAGCCTGGCATACGGACTCGATGGCAGCGATTTCATCTACCTTATCATGCCCGATCGGTTTGTCAATGAAAACCCGGGTAATGACATCGTGTCCACCACGCTGGAGCAGGAGGTGAATCGGGGTTATAATAACAAACGCCATGGCGGTGACCTTTTGGGTGTTATAGGAAAGCTGGATTACCTGAAGGACCTCGGTGTTACCGCCACCTGGCTGACACCACCACTGGAAAACAACCAGCCTTTGTACAGCTACCATGGATACGCCATTACCAACCACTATGCCCTGGATCCCCGCATAGGCGATAATGAACAGTATCGCTTGTATGTAGATGAAAGCCATAAAAGAGGTATGCAGGTAGTGTTCGACGTAGTGCTGAACCATGTGGGTGACCAGCACGCATTTATCCGCGACCTGCCCAGCGCCGACTGGCTCAATCAGTGGGATGGGTTCACACGCACCAACTACAGAACATCTGCGCTGGTAGACATGTATGCCAGCCCTTCCGACAGGGAGCGCATGACCAACGGTTGGTTCGATACCCAAATGCCCGACCTCAACCAACGCAATCCCCTGGTGGCAAAATACCTCATTCAGTGGTGCATCTGGTGGATAGAAGAAATGCAGATAGATGCATTCCGGCTGGATACTTACTCGTACGCCGATCAGGACTTCCTTACCGAGTGGGCCATCGCCATCAACAACGAATACCCGGGTTTCACAGAATTTGCAGAAGTCTGGGTGAATGGCAAAGGCGTGCAGGGATATTACAACGGCAACAACAACCTGAAAACCGGTGTCAACACCCACCTCGATGGCGTGCTGGATTTCGACCTCTACTGGGGCATCATCAAAAGTATAACTGAGCCCTTTGGCTGGGAGCAGGGAACGGGAAATCTCTACCTCCGGCTGGTGCAGGATTATATGTATGGCGACAATGGCGGTGCCGGTAACGTGACGTTTCTGGGCAATCACGATATTGACCGCTTCTACTCCATGGCCGGAGAAGACATTCAAAAATATAAAATAGGTGTCACCCTGCTGCTCACCCTGCGGGGCATACCGCAATGGTTTTACGGAGATGAGGTGCTGCTGACCAACTTCGCCAATCCCATGGATACAGTAAGGGTGGATTTTCCGGGAGGATGGAAAGCAGATGCCAGCAATAAGTTTGCGGCTGCGGGCAGGACGGCCACAGAGCAAGAGGCCTTTCAGCATGTGCGTAAACTGGCGAACTGGCGGAAGACGCACCCCGTTTTTGCAGATGGAAAAACCATGCACTATGTACCCGAGAACAATATATATGTATATTTCAGGTATAATGATGATTACTCGGTCATGGTACTGGTCAACACTTCCGACGAATGGAAGCCGGTGGAAACGAAAAGATTCAACACATCGTTAGCAGGATATACAAAGGCACGCTCCGTAATAGACGAGACAGTGATTACCGACCTATCAGTATTGCAGGTAGCGCCCATGAGTGCCATGGTCATAGAACTCGAATAACAATGAACGAAGCTTTTTCCTATTCAGAAATCGATGCTTATGTAGATCGCTGTATTGCGATTACTCCGGAAGAGCGCTCGTTTTTCCATAGCATACTGGAGCCCAAAACCATTGAGCGCAAGCAGCACCTGTTGCGAGCAGGAGAGATTTGCCGCTATGAGTATTACGTCATCAGCGGATGCCTGCGTTCCTATTATCTGGATGAGAAGGGCAATGAGGTGAACATCATGTTTCCGGTCGAAGACTGGTGGCTGGGCGACCTCGTCAGCTTTACGTACAATATTCCCAGCAGCCTGTACATAGAGGCTATGGAAGACAGCATCCTGTGGATGATCAATCAGGAAAACAAAGAATTGTTATTTGAAAAGGTGCCCGCCTTTGAGCGCATGTTCCGCCTGATGATACAACGCTCTCTGGCCGCCATTCAGAATCGTCTTTACGCAACCATTGCCAAAACAGCGGAGCAGCGCTACCAGGAATTCATGGAAAAGTACCCCGCTATTCCGCAGCGCATTCCCCAGCATCATATCGCTTCTTATCTGGGTATCACACCCGAATTTCTCAGTAAGATAAGACGCAAGCTCGCCTCCTGATTACCTGTTTTTATAACAGTTTTTCGAAAGCCACTCAACAATTTTCTACTAAACGTTGTTAAGGGGGTTGTTCGAAAAAAGTTATGGCAACTTCTTGAACTAGTTCAATGCGCAGCCTTTTTCGTACCACTAATTTTGCCCTTAAGTATTCAACAAATTACTATGGACAGAAGAAATATGATAAAGAAGGCCATCGTAGGAGCCGGCGTAATAGCTGCCGGAAAAGTGGTAGCTGATTCCGGTAGCAAGGAATCGGCGGCTATTGTTGGATTCAATCATCTTCCCGAAAAAAAAGGAATTACTATGGGCAATATCATATTACACAAGGCGGGCGAGCGCGGTCATGCCAACCATGGCTGGTTGAACAGTTACCACAGTTTCAGCTTTGCCTCCTATTACAATCCCGATAAAATGCACTTCGGTGTATTAAGGGTATTGAATGATGATACCGTTGCGCCGGGAATGGGTTTTGGTACCCACCCGCACGACAATATGGAAATCATCAGCATTCCACTGGATGGAGATCTGGAACACAAGGACAGCATGGGTAATACCACGGTGATTCGCCAGGGAGACATTCAGGTTATGAGTGCAGGAACAGGCATCCGCCACAGTGAGTACAACAAGAACAAGGATAAGGAAGTGAAATTCCTGCAAATCTGGTTGTTCCCCAATAAGAAAGGTGTAACGCCCCGGTACGATCAGATTTCACTGAACCCGGAAGAGCGGAACAACAAGCTGCAGCAAATACTGTCGCCTTCGGCGGATGATGAAGGTGTGTGGATACACCAGGATGCGTGGTTTCATATGGGCCGTTTTGAGCAAGGTAAAGGCACTACCTACAGCAGTAAGAGAGCAGGAAACGGCGTATATGCTTTTGTTATCAAGGGCAGTTTTACGGTGAACGGACAAGTGCTCGAGGCCCGCGATGCTGCCGGTATAACAGATGCAGACAGCATTGCACTATCAGCCAACAGTGCGGATGCAGTGATTCTTTTGATGGATATTCCCATGACTATATAAATTAAAACAAATTAAAACAAACAAGATGAGTTCAACACAAACAGCAACAGCGACTAAATGGGTTTTAGACGCTGCGCATTCCGAAATTACCTTCAAGGTAAAACACATGATGGTTAGCAATGTATCCGGTTCTTTTGACGAATACAGTGTAGATGCAGATATCAACCAGGATGACTTTACCCAGTCTAATGTGAAATTCAGCGCTAAGACAGCTACGGTGAATACCGGTAATACTGACCGCGACAACCATTTGCGCAGTGCCGATTTCTTTGATGCTGACAACTACCCTGAAATGGTATTCACCTCTACCAGCATTGAGCGCGTGAGCGATGAGCAATACAAAATGACCGGTAACCTGGCCATTCGCGGAACTGAAAAGCCCGTAACATTCAACGTGGAGATCGGTGGATTTGGTAAAGATCCATGGGGCAATAACAAAGCCGGTTTTACCATCTCCGGAAAAATCAACCGCAAAGAGTGGGGATTGAACTGGAACGCTGCACTGGAAGCAGGTGGTGTACTGGTAGCCGAAGACGTGCGCATTAACTGCGAAGTGCAATTAATGGAGCAGGCTTAATTCCTTTTCATTTTTAGTTATACAACGGTCATCTGCACAGATGACCGTTTTTTTTATGCCCCACTGTGCGGGTAGCACACTGCTGCGTGTTGCATGCCACTGCGCGGGTGCTGCGTAAGGGATGTGCAGGGCGGCGGAGCCGGTGCGCAGCACGGTACCCCGGAGCAGCCCGACCCCGCTCCGCAGGAAGGGGATACGCCCGGGCATACAACATCTTTTCACCGGGACGCGTTATCTTGCAGGCATGCGCAACTATCTATTTTTCCTGCTTTTATCTGTGCCGCTTTGCACACAGGCACAGCTTACTTACACTGCTGTGGGCGGCTATGGCGTGGGAATTACCCGCAACGGTGCATTAGAGGTAGATCCTGAGGCGGCGTACCTGGGACGGGTGACGGTATCGGGTAATGTGCGTGGCGGATGGTTGCAGTACAATCTGGGTGTGGAGTACGGCAGCGATGGCTGGGCCGAGCGACCTGCGGCACAGGGAGGATTATCTTTGGTGTGGGTGATGCCGTCCGGATTTTTGAAGGCATCAAGTGCTGCTCAGGTGACCTATCGCAATATTCCGTGGTTCATCAGTACAGATGTTAATTCTTTTCATATGGCTATTCCTGCAGGCGATACCTGGTTGTACGGCTGGGGAATAGAACCGGCATTGGTAGCTGCGCGCAAGCTGACGTCCGAGTTTATGCTGGCGGGATCGCTCTCTTATCGTTTCAACTATTGCAAAGCCTATGCGCCGTTCGGCAGTCTGCAATCGTATTCTGGACTGTTTGTCCACCTTGGCCTGATGTACACGCGCGGCAAGCGCTATGCACGCCCCTGATTATTCAGCAGGCAAGACGACCTCATCGCGATCGTTGACCAGCAGACTGAGCAGGCCTGCCAGAATCATAGCTGCACCGCCAATGATGAGGGCATAGATACTTTCACCTTCAAAAACGCGGGACAGTACAAAACCCAGAATACTGGCGGCTACTATTTGGGGTATTACAATGAAGAAATTGAAGATACCCATATAATAGCCCATTTTCTGCTGGGGAATACTGGTTGACAGCATAGCGTAGGGAATAGACAGGATGCTGGCCCAGGCAATACCTACACCCACCATAGACAGTACGAGCATTTGGGGATCTTTTATAAAATAAAAAGATATAAGTCCGATGCCACCCAATGTCAGTGCGAGCAGATGCGCCACCCGCCTTCCGGTATAGCGCGCCAGTACGGGCAACAGGAAGGCCACCAGGGCTGCCACACCATTGTACACGGCAAACAGTACGGTAACCCAGTCGGCGCCGTCGTTGTACAGTTTTCCGGTAGTATCGGAGCTACCATAAATATGGGAGGTAACGGCGGCAGTAGAATAAATCCACATGGCGAAGAGCGCAAACCAGCTGAAGAACTGCACGAATGCCAGCTGTATCATGGTTTTGGGCATGTTCTGGAAGTCGCGGACAATCTGCACAAAACCGATGCGGTAGATATTGCGGCTCATGAGCAGACCGGCGACGAGGTAGGCCAGCCCAAAGAGGGCAAGGATGCCACCCAGAACATATAGTTCTTTTTCTAATTGACGGATATTGACGAAGGCTGCAACAGCTATGGCGAGTGCTGTAAATACGGCACCTATGCTGATATAAAATCGTGGTGAGTAGCGAATATTCAGCGGCGCTGTTTTAAAATCGGTGGCGGCCTGTTCGGCTGCATCGGGCGGATATTCCTTTGTTTTGAAAACGGTCCACATGACAGCACCCAGGAAGGCAAAGGCACCCAGGTAGTACGACCATTTTACTGTTTGCGGAATAACACCTTCCGGTGCGGTATTATCCATGCCGAACACATTGGTGAAAATCCAGGGCAGTGCCGAAGCAATCACGGCACCTATGCCGATAAAGAAGCTCTGCATGGCGAAACCTGCCGTGCGCTGGTCGGCGGGCAGCATATCGCCCACAAAGGCGCGGAAGGGCTCCATGCTGATGTTGATGGAGGCATCCATGATCCACAGCATACCGGCAGCCATCCACAACATATAGCTGTTGGGCATAAGGATGAGCGCAGCAGATGCGAGTACCGCACCGATGGCAAAATAGGGACGGCGGCGACCCCATCTCGGATGCCAGGTACGGTCGCTATAGAAACCCACAATGGGTTGCACCAACAGACCGGTAACGGGAGCTGCCAGCCATAAGATAGCCAGTTCGTTGGTTTCGGCGCCTAAGGTCTGGAAGATGCGACTGGTATTGGCATTCTGCAGGGCGAAACCGAACTGAATACCCAGAAAGCCGAAACTCATATTCCATATCTGCCAAAAATTCAAGCGGGGTTTCTGCTGCATCTCGTTTTTTTTCGACGGAAATTTAAATATTTAATCACACCTCGTTAAATTTCGACGCTCTAAAGAAAATGCAGTGCGCATTTTCCTGCTCCAATCACCCCGGGCAACCGGATAATAAAGAACCGAATGCGACCATTTCAACAGCAGTTGACGAATGCTTTTTATGCCATGCTGGCGCTTCCTGCCACCGCCATGGGCTTTGCACTGAGTGTGCAGATATCTGCCCTGAGCTGGCTACTGAGTACCAAATACGGACTATCGATTGAGGAAGTAGGACTGGTATGGGCAGCGGGTCCGATTGCAGGCATTTTCGGTCAGGTGATTTTTGGCGTGTTGAGCGACAATACCTGGTTCTGGGGAGGACGGCGCCGACCCTTTATCATCTTAGGAGGTTTCCTGGCAGCACTGAGTTTGCTCGCGTTGCCTAACCTCGGCATCCTTTCCGATAAGCTGGGGCTCGATGCTATTCTGGGGGTAGCCATAGTTGTGGCGCTGGCCCTGGATCTTTCCATCAATGTGGGTTTTAATCCCACCCGTTCCGTCATTGCAGACGTCACTCCCGAAGGAGTGGAGCGCACCAAGGGATATACCTGGATGCAGACCATCTCCGGCACCTTTGGCATGATGGCCTATGTGATTGGTGCCATAGCAGGAAAGTATTTCCTCATATACTTTGGAGCCGGACTGGTATTGTTCTTTACCCTGATTCCCCCCTTCTTCATTGAAGAACCCAAAGATTTTGAAGAAGAGAAAAAGCCATCGGGCGGCAACGGATTTATGGAAGGACTGCTGGCCATTCGTCCGCTTTGGGGTTTCCTGATTTACGCGGCGTATCGCATACCGGTGCGTTTGCTGGAGATTGAGATAAGGCACCATTACATGGAGATTTTCTGCGGCGTGCTCACGGTGGTGCTGATCATTGAATCGCTCCTGCAAAAGGAGGCGGGTAAATCAGCTTCGCAGGCGAGTTTGATAGGCTTTAAAAAAGTACTGGCGGCGCATAGCTTCACCTGGATAGGTGTGCAGACCATGTTCATTTATATGTTTTCCTTCTTGCAATACCGCCTGCCCGAAATGAACAACGAGCAGGCAGGCAGTGTAATCGATGTGTCGTTTTTGATCCTCAACGGTGTGGCGGCCATATTGCCGGCATTTATCCTGGAGCCCATTACCCGGAAGGCGGGAAGGGTGCGTACCCACATGTATTGCATCGCCATTATGGCTGTAGGATATGCAGGACTCTGGCTGCTGGGATCTACGCCCCTCATCATCTACATATTCATGGCTGTGCTGGGCATCGGCTGGGCAGCGACGGTAAGCTTACCCTTTGCCATCATGTCGCAAAAAGTGGATAAGAAGAAAATGGGTCTTTTCATGGGCCTTTTCAATTTATCGGTAGTGCTGCCGCAACTGGTGGCCAGTCTGGGTGTGGGGGAGTTTTTAAGTGGCGCGGAAGACAAGACCCTCACCTTTCTCATTTGCGCAATCTGTCTCGGCATCAGCGCCCTGGCGTGGAGCATGGTAAGAGAGCAAAAACCGGAAGAAGGCGCATTGGATATTACCCAGCCTAAGGGCGGGCATTGATTTTTTTCCTTTGTAGCCTCGGGTTTAAACCCTGAGCTAAAACGGAAAAAACCCCGGATGCTAATTCCCGGGTTTATATCATCTGCCGTATAAGCGGGTCAGTGCAGCCAGTTTTTCCGCCAGATCGTCGGTCAGCGCTTCTGCTTTTAATCGCCACTGCCAGTTTCCGGCCGCATTGCCCGGAAGGTTCATCCGCGCATCTGTGGGCAATCCCAATACATCCTGCATGGGTGCGATGGCCGTGTTGGCAACCGACGACCATGCCGTGCGTATCAAGTCCCAGTGGATGGTTCTGGCTGTTCCTTTGGTGTAGGCCAGGCAGTATTTTTTGTCGGCGGGTTTCGCTGACTTGTACCAGCCCTTGGTGGTGTCGTTATCGTGGGAGCCGGTGTATACCAGGCAATTCTTATGATAGGTATGGGGAATGAAATCGTTTTCTTCTGCTGAGTCGAAGGCGAACTGCAGAATTTTCATGCCCGGTAACTGAAAGCTGTCGCGCAAAGCAGCCACATCAGGCGTAATAACACCCAGGTCTTCGGCGATGATGGGAAGCTCGCCCATGTGTCGGCGGATGCTTTCGAACAATGCCATGCCGGGTGCATCTTTCCAGGCGCCATTGATGGCAGTTTCTTCCCCTGCGGGAACAGCCCAGTAGCCGGCAAAGCCGCGGAAGTGATCGATGCGCACCAGATCGAACAGTATGAGACTGGTGCGGATACGGTCGCGCCACCAGCCGAAATCATCGTGGATCATGGGCTCCCAGTTGAACAACGGGTTACCCCACAGCTGACCTGTCTTACTGAAATAGTCGGGCGGAACACCCCCAACCGCAATCGGATTTTTCTGCTCATCGAACTGAAACAAACCCGTATTTGCCCAGGTATCGGCGCTGTCCATGGCTACGTAGATAGGAATATCACCAATTATCAACACGCCATGGTTGTTGGCATATTCCTTCACTGCCATCCACTGGTTGAAAAATTCGAACTGCAGGTAGCGATGGAAATCGATGGTGGCAGCCAGTTCTTCCCTGGCAGGCCCCAGCACCGATTCGTGGTGCATCTTGTAATCGTAGTCCCATTCGTACCAGGGGCGCTTATTGAATTTTTCTTTCAGCGCCATAAACAGGGCGTAGGGATCCAGCCAATAGCGGTTCAGTTCCAGGAACTGGTGGTATTTTTCTTTGCTTTCGTAAGAGCCACGGGCGCGGAAGTTCTTTTCCGCCTTTTGCAGCAGTTCCAGCTTGGCGTCAATCACCTTGCCGTAATCGATTTTGGTCATGCCCAGCGAGCCGCTCACCGGTAGGTCATCTGCTTCCAGCAGCCCTTGTTCTACCAGTAAGTCCAGGTCTATGAGGTAGGGATTCCCTGCTTTAGAGCTGAAACACTGGTAAGGTGAATCGCCGTATCCGGTAGGTCCGAGGGGCAGAATCTGCCAATAGCGTTGCTTGGCTTTCACCAGAAAGTCTACAAAATCGAAGGCTGCTTTTCCCAGCGAGCCGATGCCGTGCTTGCCGGGTAAGGAGGTGGGATGTAGCAGGATGCCGCTGGCTCTTTCAGAAATCATAATATGCTATTAATACAGTGTAAAAACTGTTGCAAATATAGGGCGAAAGGTGGAGGAATGGCTGTTAGGCATTAGCATTTAGCCGTTGGCTGTTGGTCTTTGGCACACTACTTACAACCTACCACCTGTAACCTACAACCTATATAGCGTCCCGCCGGTGTTACAGGATACGGAAGCGTCATTGACGTTGACGATAACGCTGATGATTTTAATTCGAATAAGATTTCAACGCAGCGGTCTCAGAGGATGCGCAGCGGTCGCTGCGTTATACATGAAGTAGCATGCACCTAACTGGTTCGCTCTATGATGAACATACTCCGATAACCATCGGGGTAGGTCCCGAAAATCATCGGAGCTGGCCCCGATAGCTATCGGGGCAGGCTGTTGGTTTTTGGCACACTACTTACAACCTACCACCTATAACCTACAACTTACAAGATATAATCCGTACTCACGAAGTTAGACTTCCTGCCTTCGAGGATGCCACTGACAATTTGCTTGTTCATAGGCAGGTCTTTGAATGCTACTGTGGTGCGGATGCTGAATACCCGCAGGGCATCGTGCACACTCAAGGTAGCAACAGCAGAGTCTTTACGTCCGTTGAAAGGATATACATCCGGTCCGCGCTGGCACTGGCTGTTCAGGTTCACGCGACACACCAGATTCACCAAGGGGTCTATCAGCTCCACCAGGCGGTTCGGGTCTTTACCAAAAATACTGACCTGTTGTCCGTAATTCGATTTTTCCAGGTACTCCAGGGGCTCTGATACATGCCTGAATGTCACAATGGGAATGACTGGCCCGAACTGCTCTTCGTCCCACAAACGCATGCCTTCACTTACGGGATACAACACCGCCGGATGGATGTAGCTTTCCGTGCGGTCGCCGCCATGTTCATTCAAAATGGCAGCTCCTTTTGCAACGGCATCCTGTATCAGTTCCTGCAGGAAGGCGGGCTTGTCACGCTCGGGCAGGGGCGTGATTCCCACACCCGCTTCCCAGGGCATACCGGGTTGCAGTGCTGCCAGTTCCACCAGGAATTTATCTATAAATGTTTGTACAATGCTTTCATGTACAAACAATATCTTCAGCGCGGTGCAGCGTTGTCCGTTGTACGACATGCTGCCGCTGATGCATTCCGACACCGCATTGTCGAGGTCTGCATCAGGCAATACAATAGCCGGGTTCTTGGCTTCGAGGCCCAGCACCGATTTTAGGCGATTGGGTTTGGGATGTTGTTTCTTGATGATATTAGCCGCCTTGCTGGTGCCGATAAAGGCAAACACATCAATTTTTCCTGTTTCCATGATGGGCCCTATGATTTCCCGACCCTCTCCGTAAATAACATTTACCACACCCTTGGGAAAATGTTCTCTGAATAGTTCCAGCAGCGGCTGAATGAGTAAAACGCCAAATTTTGCCGGTTTAAACACCACCGTGTTGCCCATGATGATGGCGGGGATGAGGGTGGCAAAGGTTTCATTCAGCGGATAATTGTAGGGACCCATACATAAGGCAACGCCCAGGGGACTGCGGCGGATTTGCGCGTAGATGCTGTCTTCTTTCTGCAGCTGTGCGTTTTCGCGGTTCAGGTCCTTGAGCTCCTCCATCACATCGTAGATGTACTGGATGGTCCGGTCGAACTCTTTTTCGGCGTCGGTGCGTGTTTTTCCTATCTCCCACATCAGCAGCTTGACAATGGGCTCTCGTTTCTTTTCCATGCCCAGCACAAACTTGTGCATGCTTTCTACCCGCTTTTTCACCGAAAGGTTGGGCCATAAGCCTCGCCCTTGTCCGAAGGCAGCATAGGCAGCGTCTACGGCTTCCAGGGCAACTTCCCTGCTCAGCAGCGGATGTGAACCCAGTTCCACCTGTTCCAGCCCCTGTTCCGTGCGCAGGTAAATGGGCGATACCACTTTGGCCAAGGGACCATCCCATGTGCGCATCACCCCATTGATGAGGTATTCTTTCTGGTGGATGGGTAAGCCGGGTGAAACGTTTTCAGGTATGGTGTCGGCAGTGGGAAATATATGTGTAAAGGCACCTGTGGTGGGTGCCGGGGTAATGGTTTCGTTGTTCATGGCAATATTTATTGTTTAATAAATTGTCCTTTCCATCCATCGGGTGTAGAAAGGAAATACATTCCGGGTGTCAGCAATCGCGTATCCAGCAGTGTCCTGTTGTCTGTTTGCAGTGTGGATAGTGCTATGTTGCGTCCCTGCATATCGGTTACCTGTACCGTCATAGGTTGGTTGGTGTCCCATTCCAGCATCACCCAATCGGCAGCCGGGTTAGGATAACAACGCACAGATCGCTCTATTTGGTTCACCGCATTGGTGACCGGTGTGGAGATGTCTATCAATTCATCGCGCAAGTCACCTTCCACAAACACCGCGAAACTCCTGGCCGGTATTTCAAAGTACACCTGATTGCTGCCATTGACGGTTACGAAATCGTAAGGACTTACAGAAAAAATATCGGTGAGGGTATCACCCGGAAAAATATTGGCGGTATTGATGGTATGGTCCAGCTTCAGCGTTTCACCGGCATAGTTGATGACTACGATGACCTCCCGTCCGCTTTCGGCATTGCTCAGCTGGTACAACAAAGTGGAGTTGGGAAAGCCGGAAATGTAATTGGAAGCATACGGTGTTCCGAAGCGATTGAGGTAGTCTACCTGGCTGGCACCGAAAATATACCTGCGGTGGGCTTCCATGAGTCCGTCAATCTGGTATTTCAGGTTGTTGGGGGCAAAGTAATCGGTGTGGTACACACAGGGTACACCCAACTTGTTGTTGGTAAGAATATAAGCATAGCCCAGCTCCGGATTATTATCAACGGGTTGACCCGGATCGCGGAAATCGTGGTTATTTACGAAGGTCACCACATTGAAGCCCGAGCCGCCGGCAGCATCCACTATGCTGCTGTTGAACAGGTTGCGCACATCGTAGCCAAATGCATCGGATGCCTGCTCCAGGTTGAAGCGCAGGGAAAAATCAAATACACGGATATCTATCGCTGCTTTGGTGTCATCGTCCATGTGGAATTGCACCTCATCCAGCCAGCCTTTCAAAACGCCGGCACTGAAGTCGTACGATTCTCCCACTACCATGGGCGGGTCGATTCCGTTATCGTGCAGATAGTCGAGCAGGTCGCCCATAAAATTGGCCGGAAAGTGTTTTACCGCATCTACACGAAAACCACGTGCACCGATTTCCTGCCACATCCATTTGGTGTTTTCAAACAGCACATCGCGGGTAGAGCCCACATTCTGGTCTACGTCGTAAAAGAACAACATGGCATCGAGGTCACCGCCCAGTTGTGTCGGGGAGCCATTGGGTTTAAAGTTCAGGTATTTCATGGCACCGAGTCCGCTGTTCATATTGGTGAAGTCGGTCATGGTCTGGTAGCCTATCTGGTCCTGGATATCGGCACCTAGCCCGCCGCTCCACAACCCATAGATATAGTGGTCAGTCATGTTACCAAGTCCGCCACCGGTATTGTTCAGCCGGATCCAGAGGGTATCGCCGGCGGCATTGAAATCGTCTTCGGTCAGTACCAGTTCGAACTCATCGGTTCCGCAGCCGCCGTCAATCTGGGCATCTATCATGATACCCAGCGTAATGGTGTTGTTTCCTTCGCCACAATCGGCACCACCATTGGGTTCTGCTTCCGTGTCGGGGTCGGTGGCAAAATCGAAGGGTACCGTATTGGTAGCCATGTGCACGAGGTAGGGTTTGCCGACAAATCCTCCGGCACCTGATGCCGAGCGAATCTTGAAGTAGTAATTGCCCGCGCCATTGCCGGAGTCGCCACCTAAGGGGAGGTAACACCTGAAGCGATCGGAGGGGAAGGGTTGATCACCGGCAGCTATCTTGGTGCCGTTCATGTTCTCTATCCAGCCTTCCACAGCGGGATTGTCTTCAAAGGCACCGCCTTCCCTGTGGTTGTAGACCATGTCTACTACCACATCTATTCCCAGGCCATTCATCAAATCTATGGCAGCATCCAGTTCCTCCCGACTGCCCCAGCGGGCAACGCCGAACTCTCCCAGATCGTAGTAGTCTTTCACATCGTACCCCATGCTGGCACCGAAGGTGGCACCTTTGGCATGCGGGGGAATCCAGATATGCGTGAACCCGGCACTGTCGAGGCCCGGAGTAAGACTGCTGAGGTGTTCAATCCAACTGCCCCCGCCGATAAAGGAAGGGTAATTCCAGTACCAGCCCTGGAACATGAATTCCTGGGCTTGGCCGAAAGTAGCACTGCAACTGATTAGTACGACGAGCAAATATCTTTTCATGGCGATAAATTGAATAACAAATGTACACACCGAAGGCTAAAATGTTGACAAAGGTTCAACAGATAGGCGTTACTTTTAGATGATTTTACACGTACATGTCTAAATTATGTGGAATAAATATTCTCTTTTTTGCTTCCTGTGGTGCCTTAGCGCCTATGGGATGTATGCCCAGCTGACCATCGTAGTGACGAACAACGCCCCCGCTTCGGGCGATATCTATATTGCCGGTCCGTTCAATGACTGGCAACCGGGAGCGCCCGGATATAAAATGCAGCCCTCAGGAGCGGCCACTTACAGCCACACTTTTGACTCCCTTCCCGGCTCGGATATCCTGTTCAAGTTCACCCGGGGCAGCTGGGAGCAGGTGGAGGTAAGCGCCGATGGCAGTGCTATTGCCGACCGCATGTTTTACTGGGGACCAGGGGATACTATTTTCTGTGTGATTGAAAGCTGGGCCGACCTGCATGAAGCACCGGCCCTGAATCCCGCCATTGAAAAGCACGTACTGACGGTTCCTTACTTACAGGGAGAGCGGACATTGCGCGTATATGTTCCGCCGGGTTACGCGACAGATACCGTCCGTTATCCTGTCATTTATATGATGGATGGACAGAACCTCTTTGATGCGGCCACCTCCTATGCCGGTGAATGGGGAGTAGATGAGCTCATGGATGCCCGGGCAGCGCAGGGGCTTCCCGTAGCCATTGTGGTGGGTATAGACCATGCCGGGGATATGCGTTTAATGGAATACTCTCCCTGGGCACACCCCGAGTACGGCGGCGGGCTGGGAGCAGTATTTGCCAACTGGTGGGCCGACTCCATCAAGCCTTTCATAGATAAGACCTACCGCACCCTCCCCGACCGTTCCCATACTTTCATCGCAGGCAGCAGCATGGGCGGACTGATGAGCAGTTTCATGGTGGCAGAACACAACGACCTGCTGGGAGGTGCCGCTGTTATTTCTGCATCGTACTGGTTCAGCAGTAAGAGCTTCGACCATATTACAGAACATCCTATTACCAGGCCTACCCGGGTGTATTTTCTAATTGGCGGACAGGAAGGGACGGAAACGACCTTTGATATGTTGACGGCCTATGATCTGATGAATGAGGTGAAAGCGTCCGGAAAGGATCTCAGGCTGGTGGTGGAAGGACTGGGCACCCACAATGAACAATTCTGGAAAACAGAGTTGCCGTTGATTGTGGCGTGGTGGCTGCTGGAGTAATGTGCGGGCGCAATACAGGCGTTTGTAGTATTTTAGTTGGCAATGAAAGCGACAAGCAAGTGGGTTATAGGAATGTTATTGTGGGGGATGGCAGGTGCATGCGGTGTCCGGGAGCAGCAACAACAAGCAACGGAAAACATAGATGGCCTGTATACTGCATTGGCGGCAGAAGATATACCTACCGCACTGAACTACTTTTCTACTGCAGTATACGATAGTGCGGCACTGGCCGGTTGGCGCGCTACCTTCAACAACAACAGGGCTTTGCTGGGAGCGCTGGAATCTTTCCAAAGCACAGGCACACATCAGGTACAGGCACAGGTAGGTGAAGCCATGCGCTTTACTATGGTGTACGATGTCACCTATACCAACGGACATGCAATTGACAGCATCACCCTGCAGGAGGAAAATGATACATTAAAAATTGCTGCATATAGTTTTGCACATACTAATGCGGAATATTTGCGACAGATTGGTCTGGCAGAGGAGCAGGCACGGGCGTATCTGCGGATGGTGGCCAATGGAAAATTCGGTGAAGCCTACACCATGGTGGGCTACCACGGCAGGGAAGCTGCAAGTGATCAGGAATGGGCCATGATGCTGTTCGACACCTCTGTTGCAGCGGGACCGGTAACATCCTTTAAAGTGCAAACCGACCGCTCTACGCTGGAGGTATATGATACCGCAGCGGCACAACCGGGTTACTACTATACCATCATAGCCATCACCACCTGTGCCAATGCAGTTGTACAGGAAAACCTCTTGTTCTACCAACCGGACTACGGCAGTCCCGTTATGCTGATCAATCACGGAAGGAGGGTAATCTGATGCAACTCTTTATTTGTCAAACATGTTTTAAACCTATGATAACAGCCCGGTTTTCATTTGTATTGGCGCTTTTATTGGGGATGTCGTCTCAGTTTTTCGCACAAAATGATACACTGGTTTATCTGCCGGCAATCAATCCCAAGGAGATACATGTGGAGGACATGAATAATGACGGCCGGGAAGATTTAATCCTTCTGGGTAGCAAGAGTGCAGTTTTATTCAGGGACTCATCCTCGCTTACTTTTCCAAATGCATTTGAGCTGCCATTCAATATTGCAGAGGCAGCGATTCTCGATTTAGATGGTGATGAAGATCTTGATATGATTGGCATTGCAGCAAGTCCTTCAATGGGAATTTATATCCTCGAGTCAGTTGCTGATACCTTTCAGGTGCACCAAATATTTGCTGAAGGGCAACATTTACAATTAGCCTATCAGCAAGATACCATATGGCTCTTTTCTTATGGGGCATATGATGCCTATATTCTAAAAAACACAGGGGATCTGTTATCATGGGAGGTTGATACCATCCATATGTGCTCTTATATACAGGCTTTTGTGCCACTATTTATTAATAGCGATGACTATTTAGATTTCTACATATATACAAACGGCTATCCATGCGAGTATATGATAAGACAATACACCGGTAGTCCGGATGGCTTTGTTCTAGCATCAGAGGTGCCCCTTTCTGATTTACCTTTTAATCCATATCATGTTGCTAAATTCCGATTAAATAGTGCTGAACAGGACGGGCTACTTATAATGGATTATAGTTTTAATGCATCTCTTTATTTTATCGAATCAACAGGCGAATTGCTGGATATTGCCAATCCGCAGCTTCTATCAATTAACTCAAATGTGGATCATTATTTCATATTGGATGTAGATAATGACAGCATATCGGAAATCATCCTGAACAGCTACTCAAATGATAGCATTAGTATTATACGGCAAAGCGAAAGCGGCGCATGGGAGGAAGACAGTCTTTATATGATTGTTGAAGGACTGTTATTGCTTGAAGACCTTGATGTAATTATCTATGAATCGGGAGATAGCACATCTTTTCTTTCATTATCCTATGGCTTAATAAATAAGATTAGCACTTATTCAACAATTAGTCAAAATCTTGGTAACTATTATCGACTGGGTTCGGTTTTTATTTCTGAAGCAATAACGCCTATTTCTGACCGGATTTTAGTAAATCACTGGTTCGGAACAAACTATTCTTTTCGCTACAGCCCGGATGATCTGAAGTTTATTCCGCACAGCGTTTTCCTCAACAACGTTCCTTGCGGAACGATTAGAAATATTACCCAAAAAGATGTAAATCTGGATGGAATAAATGACATTTTTATAAATAAATATGATGGATTAAGCTGGTCATGTGATAACTCCTTTTACTATCAAAGTGTTGGTACTGATAGCTTCGCTTTAAGATACATACCAACATATGGGTACCTGGATCAAATGAGCTTTGGTGATATCAATCAGGATGGTTATCCGGATTTACTTGGGAGATACAATTCAAGCACAGAATATGACCGGTTTCCTCAGTTCTTCAAGAATGATGGCATATCATTTTCACTTGCTGAACAGTTCCCGTTCTACACAGACAGTCTTTATGCCTATCATCCACAGTTTTATTCAAATGGTTTAGACAGATTTATTTTAATGCATGACTACAACAACCTTTTAGTAAGTGCCATTGATGATTCTTTTTCGATTGCATTTCCGGAATTGAGGGATATTGGAATTAAAGTTGTTCGTCATTTTATTATGAATAATGATGACATTAGCGACATCATTGTGATGGACGGAGAGAGCGACACTTTGTATTTATTTGATTTTAATTCAGGGGCGCTAACACCTGTAAATACCAAGTATATTCCCGAATATGCGTATGCTCAATATCAATCACTTGATGTCAATCTTGATGGATATGATGACCTTTATTATGAAAGTCAAATTGATTCTGACTATTACCTGCTTTATTCGCCATCCGAAGGATGGTCCGGAACCTGGCATGCAATGCCCTATCTGGGAGAACTCACAGTTGGCGATTTTAATAATGATGATATTCCCGATGTCCTTGTAGCTACAGCATCAATGGTATTTGTCGATTATAGTTTCGACCTGGATACGACATATGTGCAGGATTTTTTCACAGATATAACTGTTCAGGAATCGTCGTCGCCCATACGACTTCATCCAAATCCGGCAAATGAACACATTACAATTTCATTTGACCAAGTACAAGGTTCTTTGCAGCATTATGTTTTATATGATCTGCAGGGTCAAACGGTCTTACGTGGAGTAGCGGACATGACTTCTTCTTTTACAATAGATATTTCCGCAGTACCGGAAGGATATTACCTGTTGGCACTTCAAACATCATCCTCTCGTTTTGTAGAAAAAATAATTGTACAACGATAACATCACTTTCGCCGCCGCAATAAACTACTGCCATCCAGCCACCAGGCAAAACCGATAAAAACAGCCAGTAGCAAGAAGCGCAATAAAAAGGTAGCATCATTGCCGTTGAAGGCATGATAGCCCCACAATCCCAGCAGACAGCAAACAACACTCAGTACGGCATAAGCGCCCAGCTTGCGCAGGTTGTAGGGCACTTTATAATACCGCTGTCCAATGGTATAGCTCAACAGCACCATGGCGGCATAACACAGCAAGCGCGCCCAGGCTGCACCGGTATAACCGGCAATGGGAATGAGCAGGAGGTTGACACCGATGCTCAATACAGCTCCCGCTACCGGAATAATGGTAGCATACAGGGTCTTGTCGGTTAGCTTGTACCAGACACTTTGATTGTAATAAACACCCAGCAGCAGATTGGCAAACAGCAACACCGGGACGATGGGCAGGCCTTCGTGGTAGCCTTCGCCAATTATGACTTTGAACACATCGGGAAACATGCCCACGCCAAGGAAAATTACGCAACAGACAATCACGAAATACAGCATCACCATGGCGTATACCTGAGGTGCATTCTTAGAGCTGCTTTGCTGAAAGAAAAAAGGTTCGGCCCCCATGCGGAAACCCTGCACCGCAAGGGTCATAAATATGGAAATCTTATACACAGCACTGTAGATACCGATGGCAGCCAGGTTTTCTTCCAGGCTTCCCGGCAGCAGGTACTTCAGCAGAATACGGTCGAAGGTTTCATTGATCATTCCTGCTAAACCGATAAGCACCAGCGGCCAGCCGTAACGCATAAGTTTTTTCCACAACTGTATGTCGGTTTCCAGTTGTCGCAGCCAGGGAACGAAAAGCAGGAAAGTAGCAGCACTGGCTACCAGATTGGCTATGAACACATAACCCACTGCGCGTTCGGGTTGGTAGTGGAATCCCAGAAAGCTGAAATAGTCCGGTTGCTGCAACAGTGCCGGCAGGAGGAAAAAGCAATTGAGTACTACATTGATACCGATGCTGAACAGCTTGATAGAAAAGTACTTCCAGGGCCGGCCTTCCAGCCGCAGGCGGGCGAAAGGGATATTCACCAGGGTGTCAAAACCAATGATGAGGGCGAAGTACACCACGTATTCTCCATGGCCGGGGTATTGCAGCCAGCCGGCTATGCGGTCGGACCATACCAAGAGCACCAGCACCATAAGTGCGGTGGTCAACAGGAGCGATAGTTGTGCCGTGCCGAACACCTTGCGATGGTCTTCCGGTGCTTTTCCCGAAGCGAATCGAAAGAAAGCGGTTTCCATGCCGTACATGAACAGCACATTCAGAAAGGTAACATAGGCATACATCTCGGAGATGATACCGTAATCTGCCTGATCGAGGAACACACGTGTATGCAGGGGTGCCAACAGAAAATTCAGCATGCGCACTACGATGGTACTCAAACCGTAGATGGCAGTTTGCGACAAGAGTTTTTTCAGCGGATGTGTCAAGGTGCGGGAAAGATAAGGCAATATGGAGAATGCTGGTAGCGACTTATGCGCAGGGTGTCAGGGGAATTGCAGCACCCTACAACCACCCTTTCTTGCGGAAGAAATACAGCATGCCCAGCGCAATGATAACTTCCAATCCGATGAAAGCCGGCCAGGACCAGGTGAAATGCAGTTCGGCCATAAATTCGAAATTGGTACCGTACAATCCCGCCAGGAACGACAGGGGAATGAAAATGACAGAGAAGATGGTTAGCACCATCAGGATATCGTTGAGCTTATTGGCACTCTGGGTGTGGTAGAAGTTCAGCAGGTCGTTCAGGGTTTCCCGGAAGGTTTCGATGGCTTCCGCAGAATATTCGGCATGGTCTACCAGGTCTTTCAAAAAAGGAACCGTTGCATCATCCAACCAGCCCACATCGGTCTTTTCGAACTGTACGGCAATTTCCCTTACCGGTCGAACAACCTTGCGCAGAAAATTGATATCTCTTTTGTACTTATATAATAGTTCCAGTATGCGTTCCGCCTTCCCTTCCATCAGGGCTTCTTCCAGTTCTTCCACCTTTTCACCAAATTCTTCAATGGCCACGAGGTAGTGGTCTACAATGGCATCTATCAAAGCGAAGGCCAGGTAATCGGCTTTTCTGCTCCTGATCTTGGTGGTGGGGCGAATGAGGCGTTCGCGAATGGGGTCGAACACATCGCCGGGTCTTTCCTGAAAACTCAGCACAAAATTTTCGCCGCATATTACGGCAATCTGCTCCACATTGGAGACAGGGTCTTCCTTGTCAGGCGTGAGCATTTTCAGCACCATGGCAATGATGGCACCGTCGTCGTAGTAACCGGGCCGGTGGTGAATGTTCAGGATGTCTTCTATCAGCAAAGGGTGCAGGTCGTATGCCTGCCCTACGGCAGCAATGTAATCCACGTCGTGCAGTCCGACGATGTTAATCCATGAAACCGTGTTCGATTCCCGCGCTGCTTTCAGGGTCTCAAGATCGGGATTGTCGGTAACGGTAATGTCCGTTTCGTTGAAATCGATTTGCTGCACCTGCACCTTGTCGATGACCTGGTCGCCGGTATAAATCAATGCACCGGGAGCCTTCCCCAACTTGTGTTTCTTTTGTCTGCGTTTCCTGGCCATCAGCTTTCTATCTTAAAGGTAGCTAAAACGAATAGTTTGTCCGGCCGCATGCTGTTAGTAAAGTCCCGGTTCTGCAGACAGTGGAAATACACGGGTTTTATTTCCGGCGCATCAGGAGGGTGTACTGTTCCAGCATTTTCTGGAAATCTTTCCGATAGCCGTTTTTATCGCTGCCGATGGCGTTGTCTGCCAGTGATTGCACCAGGTCCAGGTCCGTCTGACCGCGAAAAGCCGACTGCCGTAAAAGCAGTCCGAACGCAGCAACAGCAGCACTGAAACGGAAATCATCGGTACAGGCATGGTAATCTTGCTGGTTCAATGCTATATCATGGATTACCTGCCTGTTGCGGCCATCACTTTTATAGCGGATTTCCAGTTGGGCTGCAGCGGCATCCTGCACCAGTTGTTCTTTTGCCGGGATGATTTCGTAGAGCGCTGTTACGGTCTGTCCGGCACCCACTTCTCCTGCGGGAGTCTTGCGTTTATCAAATTCTTTTTCTGTTAATGCGTTGTTTTCATAACCTATCAGGCGATAGGCCTCCACGGCGGAAGGATTAAACCGCACCTGCAGCTTGGTTTCGTCAGCCACCGTTTGAAGGGTGCCTCCCATTTCTCTTACCAGCAGTTTTTTGGCATCGTCGATTACCCCGATGTAGCCGTAGTTGCCGTTGCCTTTAGTGGCCAGCGACTCCAGTCGTCCGTCCTGGAGGTTGTCCATTCCGAAGCCCAGTGCGGAGAGGTACACCCCCGATTTCCGGTAGCCTCCAATCAGCGACAACAGCTCCTCATCCGAAGACGGTCCGACATTGAAGTCGCCGTCGGTACATAGAATGATGCGGTTGTTGCCCTCTTTTATATAGTATTTATTAGCAATCGAATAGGCTTGTTGCAGACCGGCACCGCCCGCAGTGGAACCACCGGCCTCTAGTCGGGCAAGGGCGCGCATCAGGGCAGGCTTATCGCTTCCGGCGATATTTTCCGTCACCACAACCGCAGCATCGCTGTAGGTTACAATGCTCACGCGGTCTTTTGGCCGCAGCTGTGCCACCAGACTGCGCATACCCGATAGCGCCAGGGGCAGTTTATCGCTGGTAGCCATGCTGCCCGAGACATCGATTAAAAAAACCAAATGAGCAGGTGGCAGATCATCCTGCAAGATGGTTCTTGCGCACAAGCCGATATGCAACAGTAGATGGTCTTCGTTCCAGGGGCAGCGACCACTTTCGGTGTACACGGAAAAGTCACCTTGCTCCGGGGCCGGGTAAGCATAATCGAAATAATTCAGCATTTCTTCTATGCGTACCGCACCCTGTGGTGGTTCGATGCCGTGCTGAATCATGCGGCGGATGATGGTATAGAAGGCATCATCCACATCGCTGGAGAACGTGGAGTTGGCTTGCTCTCTCGTGAGCACGAAATCCTTTTCCGGAGTAAACGGATAGAACTGTCCTTTGAAAGTTTCCTTTACCTCATCGGTCTTCTTATCGACGGGAACAACGATGGCCAGTGCCAGCGGATTGGTCTTGGGGTCCGGCCGCATATCGATGGGAGCCGCTATGATTTCGGTGGCACCGATAGCTACTTCCAGTGTCGTAATCATTCCCGCCTCAATGGCAACACCTTTTACTTCCCGGTTGGTGAGCTGTCGGCCTTTTACCGCAAATACCACATCGTAGGTATTGGGATACATTTTATCATATAAGTAATTTCCATTAGCACTGGTACCCTGTGCAGCCATGATTCTACCTTCCTTCATCAATATGACATTCACATTGGGCAGGGGTTCGCCGGTGGTGGCATCGGTAATATGTCCCTGGAGGGTGCCGGTGGTAGGCGTTGTCTGGGCCAGTATGCCTGCTGTCAGGAGGAGGCAAAGGGAAAAGAATAGTGCGCGCATGCAGGAAGGGATGGTGTACCTACATTAACCCTTTGGGAAGAAAAATATTGTCTGATGGCCGCTTACTTGCGGAACTTGATGCTGCCGCCGTTGCTGCTGTTGCCTTCCATGAGGTCGAGCAGGTTGTGTATCACGGTAACTTCATTCCCCTCTACAACGGCATCTGCAATACTGGTAGATTTAACCTTACCGGGCAGGTGATAGTAGGTGGTGAAAGTGGCATCTCCAATGAATAGTTTTATAAACTCCGCTTCTTCGTCATCCATCAATTCTTCTGACATCTGGAAGCGGTTGCGCTGCAGTTCCGTGCCGTTTAAGGAAAAGTCAAAGCCGGCTTCTGAAAAAATACCTCCACCGGATAACATGGTGCCCGCATCCTCATCGGTACCCATCGCATCGAAAGCATATGCGATATCGCTCATTTGTGCGAAGGGAATGGTAATACGCGATTGGAGCTTGCTGTCTTTTTCGCTCAGGGTTACATGCATGTTGGCTTCCTTCCAGATATTGGCATACACACCCGCAGGTGGTGCCGGCATATTGTCGAAATACATAGTGGTATCCATTTCCATGTCGCCTGCTGTGAGGGAACCTTCTTCTGCCAGTGTCGACATCATCATTTCGCGCATGAAGGGGTCGCTCATCATTCGACCGAAGTCCATGGTAAGGGTATAAGTACCCGACCCGTCGTCTTTAATCAGCAGATCTTCCACAATGTCGAGGCAGCTGGTAAGTGTAAACAGCGTCGTAGTGAGCAGCACAAGAAGGGAATTTTTCAGCAGCATGTGTATATTTTTCCTAAAAGTAGTGGAAATATTGCAACCCGGTCATTCAGCTAAGCTGCCTATTATTGCACTATGAAGGAAGCAGCTCAGCAGTTCGATGCCATAGTACAGGAACGTCGATCGGTGCGCATTTATGATCAGGAGTCACCATTTGATTCCGATGCCGTGCAAAGGAGTCTGGAGCGTGCGGCACTGGCGCCCAACAGCAGCAATATGCAGTTATGGGAATTTTACCGGGTACAGGACCCGGAAAAAATGCGCCGCATAGCGCAGTACTGCATGGGTCAGAAAGCAGCCACCACCGCCCGCGAGCTGGTACTTATTGTGGTGCGCCGCGATTTGTGGAAACAGCGCAGCCGCTTTATGCTGCAGGCATATGAAGCTTACTACGCTGAGCGCCCGGAGATCGCCCATCGCCTGAAACGCTTCAGGTCTTATTACGGCCGACTGATGCCCATGTATTATTTCCAGGATTGGCTGGGCTTGTGGGGAAGGATACGCCAGCTGATTGTTTTCTTCGCCTCCTTCCGGCGTCCGGTAGTATGGCAGGTGCGCCGTCAGGATTTGCGGGTTGTATGCCATAAAAGCGCAGCATTGGCAGCGCAGACATTCATGCTCAGCATGACAGCAGAGGGCTATGCCACCTGTCCGATGGAGGGCTTTGATTCACAAAAGGTGAAACGCTTCCTGGGCTTGCCCCGCGGAAGTGAAATCAACATGATTATTAGTTGCGGACCTCCTACACCTGAAGGCATCTACAACGAGCGCATCCGGGTGCCGAACGACAGTATAATATTTAAGCTCTAAAGACTTACCAGCGTTTTCGGTCGCGTTTTTTTCCGCCTCTGTTGCCACCACCACTGGCAGGTCTGCGGGTTCTTTCCCTGGACCCTCGGTCGTCGCTTTGGCGGTCGCGTTGTTCAATCACTACTTTGCGATCCATGAAGGTATGTCCTGATTTGGCGTTGCGCAGTAAGCCTGCGGCCTGTTCGGGTCGTACTTCAAAGAAAGAGTAATTGTTGCGCAGGTCGGTCCACACAATATCCGACTGGTCTACCTGACCGGCTACGGAAAGCAGATGCTTCAGTGCAGGTGCATCCAGTCCGTCGCGCTCACCGAGGTTGATGAAGAATTTCACCGGACCGCCGCTTCTGCCGCCGTGTTGTTCCTCTCTGCCCCCACGGGTGCCACCCTGGTGAATATTCAGATCGGGTGTATTGCGATAGTAATCGAGGAAATGGTTGAACTCTACTGATACGAATCGCTGGATAATTTCTTCCCTGCTCAGTCCCTCGAGTGCTGCTTCGATGTGCGGCATGAAGGGAGCAATATCTTCGGAGTTCACTTTAACTTCCCGCACTTTATTCATGAGCGCTACGAGCTGCTTACCGCAAACTTCAAAGGCGCCGGGCACTTGTTTCTGCTGAAAGCGTTTTCCGGTGCGTTTTTCAATATGCTGGATTTTGCCCTTCTCATGCATATGAATAATACTTATACATATGCCCGACTTTCCCGCACGGGCGGTTCTGCCGCTTCGGTGGGTATAGTTTTCGGGTTCATCCGGTAGTCCGTAGTTGACTACATGCGTTACGTTGTCTACGTCAATTCCGCGTGCTGCCACATCGGTAGCGACCAGCATCTGTATACTGCGGTTGCGGAAACGGCCCATCACGTTATCGCGTTGCGCCTGGGTAAGGTCGCCGTGGATGGCATCTGCATTATAGCCATCGTCGATGAGGGCTTTGGCTATCTGCTGGGTTTCAATTTTGGTACGACAGAAAACAATACCGAATATTTCCGGGTAAAAATCTGCAATGCGTTTCAGCGCGGCATATTTGTCGCGCGCATGCACCATATAGAACTCGTGTTCTATATTTTCATTTCCCGTATTCTTGGTTCCGGTAGTAATTTCCACCGGATTATTCATATATTTTTTAGCTATGCGTGCAACATCCTGGGGCATGGTAGCAGAAAACATCCAGCTTCTTTTTTCAGCAGGTGTTTCGCTTAGGATGCGGTTGAGGTCTTCTTTAAAACCCATGTTCAGCATCACGTCTGCTTCGTCCAGTACTACCGTGCGAATTTGAGAGATGTCCATGATGTTCTTGCGCGACAACAGGTCTACCATTCTGCCCGGGGTAGCCACAATGATGTGACAACCTTTCTGCAATTCGCGGATTTGCGTTTGGATGGAGGCTCCACCGTACACTGAAATCACGCGCAGGCCGGGCATGAACTTCCCGTACGATTGCAGATCGGATGTGATTTGTACGGCCAGTTCGCGTGTTGGCGAGAGTATGAGTGCCTGAGGTGTCAGGTCCATTACTTCTATCTGTGCCAGCATCGGCAGTCCGAATGCAGCGGTTTTACCGGTTCCTGTTTGTGCGAGGGCAACGAGGTCGCCGTCGCCTTCCAGCAACACAGGTATGGTTTGTTCCTGAACGGGTGTAGGTTCAGTGAATCCTAAAGCATCAATAGCTTTGAGAATGGGCGCAGGTAGCCCAAGTGATGAAAACGTCATGTACGAATTTTTTTAGGTTTGCCCGAGAGCAGCTTTTGACAAACCTTGCAGCGACGACATTGAAATTGCAGGGACCTTGTTAAACTCCGCCTACGTAAGGCTAATAATTTCGGGTGCAAAGGTAGTGTTAATTTAAATGGAAATGCCAAATGCACTATTTTAGGGGTAGCATGACACAAGTGAAAGGCACATGGAAGGTGCAGCGTTTTGGGTCTATGGGTGAAAAAACCGGCTGGACCTATATCAGTATTACAGCTGAAGAGGTGCAATTGCTCTATCCGGGTAACAAGCAATCGTTTCGGGTAAAAGGGGTTTTGAACGGGGTAGCCATCCATCAACAGGCCTTGATGCCCATGGGAGAAGGGGCCTTTATCCTGCCGCTCAATGCCGATTTGCGCAAGCAGTTAGGTGTTCGTCTGGGCTATACTGTACAGGGAAGTCTCGAAAAGGATGCTACTCCTGTGGCATTGTCGACCGATCTACTGGCTTGTCTGGCTGATGAACCCGAAGCGCTGGCGTTTTTCAAGAGCCTTACACCAGGCCACCAGCGGTATTTTTCGGGCTGGATAGATGGCGCTAAAACAGATGCTACCAAAGCCAGGCGCATTGCATTGACTGTGCAGGCTACTGCCAGAAAGATGGGTTATTCCGAGATGATCAGGGAAGAACAGGCCCGCCGCAAACAGCAAAAGGAATTATAGGAAGCGGGGACAGTCGATGGTGTATTTCCTTTCCTTGGTAAGGCAACCCACATAAATCAGCGACAGTTCTATACCACCTTTGTAAGCGCTCACCGCACTCAGGTCGGAGATATTGATGTCGTAGCTGAGTCCGAACTGGATATTGTTATAATCGAATCCTATGCTGGGGATGATGGCATCATCTACGCGGTAGTGGCCACCCAGATAAAGGAAGGAACCGCCCTTATCCATGGCAATACCCACTGTGGCACCGGCGGTGATTTCTTCGTTGCTCTCTTCCGTTTGCACCATATAGATACCGGAAGGAATGACCACTACTTTATTGAAGCCGAGCTTGAAACTGCCGTATCCCGAGTAGCGGGCATTTAGTTTATTATCTACGCGGTTGTAAAAACTTTCTGATGGTTCACCCAGGTGATGGTAGGCACCACCGAACTGGAAGGCAAAATTATTGCTGATGCGTGAACGCCAGTTAGCACCAATGTTCAGGTCAAAATAAGAAAAAGCATCGTCGCCGTATTCGCCGCTGGGCAGGTTGGGATCCACTCCGTTCTGACCAATCTGACTTTCGAAAACCAGGTTATTATAATCTACACTCTTTTGCACCAGACCACCCTGGATACCCACAGAGAGGTAGTGATTGCCGCGTCCACCCATATTTTGGTGGTAGGCGACAGAACCCATCATAGTGAGGTTGGTAAGAGCGCCATCTCCTGAAACATCATTGAATACCATCAGGCCCAGTCCGAGCATACTGTAGTTAAACGACTCACGGAATAATCCGATATCGAAAGCGCCGGCATAAGTTTGATAAGAGGAAGGACCTACAATGCTGGCCCACTGATTTCTATAGTTGAGGGAGGCCCTGTACGTACAGCTGCTCAGCCCTGTGAGGGCCGGATTCAACAGTAACGGTGCCGACCCAAACTGGGAGAAATGCACGTCCTGTGCCCGGGCAGCTCCCAGGGAACAGATAAGTATTATGACCGCGGCGATTCTTTTCATACAACAGTAGTGCTGTTTAACTACCAAAAATAGATGTTTTTTTCAGGAAATCCACACTGTATAAACAAAGTACCTGTCACTTCATTGTAAAACGAAGGATATTATTTCAAAAATAGTCGCTCATCGGCTGATTATCAGCTTTCCATCCATGCTGTCGGAATTGTTTTGCAGGTGCACCTGATAATACCCCGGAGGCAGCTGATTTACCGGCCATTGTATCCGTCCACCAGCAGACCGGATGGATTGTTGCCAGACCATTCTTCCCGAAATATCCCACATCGATACCTCCCACAACGCATCCCCCAGGGGGCCAGAAGCGAATACCGCCTGTGCTACCGGATTGGGATACAGGAATAATGTCGGGGTATTGAAAACACCTTCTTCCAAAACTACGGTTTGTTGGGTGCTTACCGTGCAATCAGACAGGTTGCCATACCAGACCTTACAGGTTATGGTGTAGGAGTCGGTTGTGGCATAGGTATGAGGTCCGGGTTGTCGGCCTTCTATGCTGGTGCCGTCACCGAAATCCCAGACTATACGGTTGGGGTTTCCCGTTATGACAACATCCTCAATAACAACCGTGAAAGGGGATATGGCGGTGGTGGAAAAATACAACTCCGGAGTATTATCATTATCCAGATATATATCCAACAGGTCCAGGGAAACAACGGTACCGCCGCTGTCTATCAACTGGAAATAGATGCCCACCTGTTCTAATATGGGGTCGGTAATGCTACCCAGGTCAAAAGCAGCAGCGGGGCCATAGAGTGTATCATCTGTGGCTGTGCAGGTCCATCTTCCTGCATAACCCACCGGGATATCCGACGCCATTCCATTCGAATCCGTCAAGGTCACTGTTACATCTATGACACCTTCCCTGTCGACCAGACATTCACTGATATTAGATATAATATTACTTTTATATGTTCTCTTAAGATACATATCTCCACCGGGTAACCATTGTGCCAGGTAATCCCGAACGGGCTGATAATAATCCTGTCGAATGAGGTTGTTCCATTCATTGGGGTCTATATCCCTGTACGTGCCGATTTCGTAGAGCTCCTCTTCCCTCCATGCCTCTGCTGCATTGCAGGCTTCCTCCCAGCTATCACCGTTGGAGGTATATTGAATGAAATGAAAGCGGTTGTTGCGCACCGAATGCTGAGGGAAACAGGTTCCCTGGCCGGTTCCGGGTTGCTGGAGGTAGCTGCTGAGTACCGGCCACTCCAGTTCGGGCATATCGGAATGCATCTGTCCGCTAAGATCATAGCCGTCGGGGTAAAGCGTACCATCGGAGGTCCGGGGAAGGGGAACGCCTGCCACAGTGCAGAGGGTCGGGAAAATATCCAGTAAGCTTACCACATTGTAAACCTCAGGTGTGGTGGTCATTCGAAGGTCGGTAATGAAAAAGGGGACACGCAAATCGGTTTCCCACATGGTACCTTTTTGCCAGTGGCGTTTTTCTCCCAGTGCATAGCCGTGATCGCCTGCTACGACAATGATGGTATTTTCATACAATTCCGGATAGGCTTGCAATGCGTCCATGAGGCGTTGCACCTGCGCATCGATATAGGCAAGTCCTGCCAGGTAAGCGATGGTTAAATTGGCCCTTACAGAGGCTGCGGAGGCATAACAATGCCATTGTAGGGAGAACTGCCTTCGGGGAAGTTATAAGGCTTTCGGTAAGGATAGGAGGTCCAGCTGTCCTGGTAATAAGGACTAAAATATTTTTCCGGAATGTAGAGTGTTTGATGTGGCTTTTTATAACCGATTGTCAGCATCAAGGGTTTGCCGCAAGCGGGATCTGCACCGGAGCCCACGGCATTAATGAAAGCAATGAGCGAGTCGGTGGCCTGATAGTCCCACATCTTCGTCTCCATAGAGTCGGGAATGAGTGTCCTCCGCAAACCACCCTGTCCCAATGTGACCGAGTCGCCATAGGCTTTGACATCGGGCTGTTCACCTCCGGGAAAGACGATGTATTTGTTCCATGAAAGTGTTTTGGCGCAGGGGTCGGTAGTGAGGGTATCGTACTCCGGATAAGTATCGTAGCAATGGGCAATTTTACCGGCACCGTAGGTGAAGTAGCCGGCAGAATCTTTCAGGTATTCCGGCAGCACAAAAATTTCGTTGTCTGTATAATCGCGGATAGGTTTGCACGCCATATTGCGGTAGACCCCGGTATAATCGGGCACCTTTCCGGTGAGCATAGCCATACGCGAAGGCATGCATTTCGGGGAGGAAGCGAAGGCATTCTGAAAAACAGTACCCTACTGTGCCAGTTCCATCAAAGCCGGAGCAACAGCCTGCTCATGTCCGTCAAAAGGCGGCATGTAATCGTTGAGGTCATCTATTACAATAAATAATATGTTGGGTGCATCGCTTTGCGCAATCGCGGTATGGGCAGCGCCAACTGTGAGCAGCAGGGAAAGCAACAGGCGACCAATACGCATACGACTAAGGTAATGAATCGGATAGATTGTGGCTATATTTGACGCCGTCATGAAAATAGCAACATATAACCTGAACGGTATTCGTTCAGCCATCAACAAAGGCTGGATGGAGTGGCTGAAACAGATGGACCTGGATATAATTTGTGTGCAGGAGCTGAAGGCTCAGGATGAACAGATTGATTTCAATGCATTCCAAGAAATGGGCTACCACCTGTGCACGGCAGTGGCAGAAAAAAAGGGCTACAGTGGCGTGGCGATTTTTAGCAAGCAGCAACCCGATGCAGTGGTAGTGGGTTGCGATAATCCCGACTACGACAAAGAGGGGCGTGTTATTCGCGCTGATTTCGGCGACCTGTCGGTGTTGAGTATTTACTTTCCCTCCGGCACTACCGGCGACATTCGCCAGTCGGTGAAATATGCTTTTCTCGATTATCTTTTTGATTACCTGCAGGAGCTGCGGGCTACGCGAACCCGTCTGGTCATTTGCGGCGATTACAATATCGCGCATCGCGAGATAGACATCCACGATCCGCGCGGAAATAAAAACTCCTCCGGCTTCTTACCGGAAGAGCGGGCCTGGATGGATAAGTGGTTTGCTTCCGGCTATACCGACAGCCTGAGACATGTCAATGAAGCACCCCATCAGTATACCTGGTGGAGTTTTCGCGCCAATGCTAGAGCTAATAACAAAGGCTGGAGGATAGACTATATCTCCGTTACCGACAACCTGAAAGAGGCTATTCGCTCAGCAGCAATTTTGCCTGATGCCGTGCACAGCGACCACTGTCCGATGGTGCTGGAGTTGGCTACGGAAGCATAAGCGACATTTAATTTCCATGCACCTGCCAGCGTATATGACGGGTGTGTTCATTGCTTTCAATGCGAAGGATGTAGTTACCCGTTGCGAGCTGGCCGCCTTCTACGCGGTAAACATCAAAGCCTTCCGGTATCAGTGTTACAGGCAGGTTTCTGCCCTGCATATCCATCAGCCGGATGCCGGTGATTTCGCCACTGAATTTGAGTTGTGTCGTGTTGCGCGAAGGGTTGGGAAACAGGGAAAATTCGTCCAGACCAGCACCCGGTAAAGGTTGGTCCAGGTCAATGGATTTCGAAACACTTACTGAGCAGTTATTACCGTAGTTGATTATCAGCGTTATGGTATGCAGTCCGCTTGTTTCAAAAGTGTAAGGTGTGGGGTAAAAATAATCGGAGGTGTGCAGG
>ERZ888423.98-NODE-98-length-86323-cov-18.897401_pt1 | contig 86323 bp, 80 predicted proteins | sample MGYA00520523_ERZ888423 | MGnify/ENA primary metagenome ERZ888423 (study PRJEB32303, sample SAMEA104408611) | aquatic metagenome | biome: Brackish water; feature: Pelagic; material: water | place: Baltic Sea | collected 2014-06-08T10:24:00 | depth 30,27 m ...
TCACCGGTGTTGTCCGTGTCTGCCGTGATGGCCACCTGCACCACTTTGGCATCAGACCCAAAAAGACGGGCAATGTCGTCTCTGACGTTTCTATACTGCGCAACCCATTGCCCAGCCTGAGCGTTACCCGTTTGCAGCACAATCATTCGGGCTAAATCAGTGTAAGCATTGGCCTGCTCATGCCCAATTGGGTGCGTATTGTCCCAGACGTAATTCACCGCACCATCGGGCACGTTATCACCCCAGATGGCGCGAGCCAAACCGAGCTGCAGACGCAGCCCAAAGCCGATTTGATCGGGTGGCAATTGAACGCTGAGATACAGCCTAGCCGCGTAATCATCGCCGGCTTTTGTTTGCATGTCTGCTGTTTTTAAGGCGCCATCGACTCGCCACAACCAGCAAAGATATGGCGTTTGGACCAAATCCACGACAACCTCAGTGGCCAATAACGACATGCTGTTTGACGATTGGATTTCAATGGCTTGCCGACTATCCCAAGGCCGCGCTAAGAACATGTTTGGCGCCACTTGATCGTCCAAACTGACCGGCTTCCACTGTTCCAGCCCTGCCGCGAAGGGTGGCAACGGTTGAACTTGGGCTTTCAAAGACAGTGAAACCCCCATCATCAGTGCAACAGCCAATAGGCATTGGCAAAGGCTGCGCCTGCCCCAATGTTCCTTTCCTAATGCAGCAACCCTGACTATCATATGAATGTCCAAAGTTTTGGGTGCTCATTGCAACGCGCAAGCATCCCAACCGAATCATATTTCAACAAACTGTAACCATTGTCTGAATCAAACGAATTTAATGATAAGACCGCATCTGTTACGACGAGTCACCCATTCGAGCGCGAGATCGCGCCGATTTGGCGACAGGCTCAAACTGGCGATGAAAAAGCCTATGAGCAGGCGCTGCGGTTGATCGCACAGCGGTTAAGGGCGTTTTTTAGGCGCCGGATGAACAACACACCAGAAGATGCTGAAGACATGGTTCAAGAGACCTTAATGGCCATCCACACTCGCCGTCACACTTATGACGACGCTTTTCCGGTGAGCGCTTGGATCATGGCGATCGCCAAGTACAAGCTGATCGACTTTTGGCGCAAACACAGCAGGCGCGAGACCCTCACTGATGAATTCGATGACACTGACTTCGATCAGCAGTCAATCGTTACCACGGATGCTGTGACATCGAACTTGGCTGATATTGAAAAGTTGCTAAGTGCGCTACCCAAGAAACAACGTCAAGCCATTGAGTTAATTAAACTACTCGGCTTAAGCGTGAGCGAAGCCGCCCAACAGACTGGGTTATCTGAGTCTGCCCTAAAAGTGCAAGTTCATCGGGGCATTAAACAACTGGCCGCATTGGTGGCCAAACAGACCCCATGAAAACAGACGAATTCATTGCATTTTTAGCCAAAGGCTCGGGCGCTGAACCTGCGCCAGCCCTATCGCACAAGCTTTTTTGGGCTTTCTCGATGGCTGGGCTGATCAGTTTGATGCTTGCTTTTACCATCATCGGTGCGCAACCGGTCGAAGCCTTCATGACGCCAACCCCTTGGATGAAATTAGCCTACACGGTGTCGCTGGCGGTGGCCGCGACCTTCCTAACCATCAGACTGGTTCGACCGGTTGCCAATCGCCAGGCACCCTCTGTTTGGTTGGGTTTGGTGCTATTGGCTATGTTGGCATTTGGTGCGTATCATCTCGCGCTTGTGCCAGACGAAGCCAAGCGAGAAGCCTTTTTTGGGCAAACATCGTTACTGTGCCCCTGGCTGATATTGCTGGTCTCCTTACCCGGTCTTTTGGCCCTACAACTCACCCTCAGGGCCTTTGGACCAGTGCAGCTGTCCCAAGCTGGGTTTGCCTGCGGCTTGCTGGCCGGTGCCATTGGCGCCACGGCCTATGCGTTGGCCTGCCCCGAAGACTCACCCACCTTTGTGGCCGTTTGGTACACCCTAGGCATTGTATTAACCAGCGCCGTTGGTGCGATCTCTGGGCGCTGGTTACTGCGCTGGACTTAAGCCGACAGCGGCTAGACGGCACCTTGGTATTCGCCGCGGGCGGGGTAGTTTTTACCGATGGCGTAATCGATAGCCATCATCAAGTCTGCAAACCCAGGGCGGGCAAATGGCATGGTTTGCACTGCCCCGTAATAAAGCGTGCCATCCGGACGCACCAAAAACAGACCAGGTTCTGCAAAGACCGCCGGTTCCTCGATCCCAACCGAGGTTTTACCGATACCCTTAGAAAGATACAGGCCCCAATCGCGAGCCATTTGTAGTGGCAATCCGTAACCAAACGTCAATTCAGGCGCACCCACTTTGGCGGCCATCTCTAGGCTGCGTTGTTCGGTATCACTTGATATGGCGATCGCCCTCACCCCTCTTTCTTCCAAGGCAGGTAACAAGGCGCCAAGCTCTTTGAGGTATTTCACACATAGCGGGCAGTGCAAGCCACGAAAAAACACCAGCATCGTGAAATGCGCGGGCGTTTGAGCCGCCAAATCAAAAACACCATGACTATTGGTTGGCACAACCAATGCGGGGACTTTCTCAGTGGGAAACAACATACAACGCTCCTTTTGGTGAATATTTTGCCACTGTACAATACTTATGGTTACTATTCATGTTAATTTATTAACCAATCGTCTAAAAGGACACCCATTGTCGGTTGATCGACTCTCCACACTGCTGGCCCGTTTTAAGCCTAGCGCGCAGGTGTTTTTTGCCGGACAGTGCCGCGACTCGTTGAACTTTGACACCAAGCGCCACTTGGGTCACATCCACTGGTTGTTTGATGGCCAGGCTGACCTGCTCGTGGCAGGAAAGCCCATCGAAGCGCTCGATGAACCCTGTATTGTCTTTTTAGCCCAGCCCATCACGCACTCGCTGATTCCAAGACCCGAGGCAAAAATGTTGTGTTGTGAATTCGAGTTTGGTCACCGCGAAGCCAACCCCTTGGTTTTAATACCCGACGAGGTCGTCATCATCAAAATGCGTGAGGCTGAAGAGTTCCAAGCCTTGGGGCATCTGATCCACGAAGAGTTTGTGAACAGTCGCTGCGGTCAGCAGTTTGGCCTGACACAGTTGATGCAGTACTTTGTGCTGATGCTGTTGCGGCACTTAATCAGCACCGATCAACTCTCTTCAGGTATCACCAAGGCGCTCGCTGACCCACGCTTGCTTCGCGCCGTCACGGCAATGCATGACCACCCGGGTCGGGATTGGTGTGTTGAGCACTTGGCTTCAGAGGCGGGGATGTCGCGCGCTGCTTTTTTTAGTCACTTCAAACAAGCCACCGGTCAGACGCCAACGGATTACCTCACGGACTGGCGCATATCGATCAGTAAGTCATTGCTACTGAATGGCGAGGCGCTCAAGCCCATCGCCCACGCCGTGGGCTACGGCAGCCCTGCCGCACTGATCCGTGTGTTTAAACGAAAAGTTGGCTGCAGTCCCTCGGACTGGGCCAACAAACAGTCTTTAAACCGCCAAGATGGCGTCAATTTGCTGCGCTAATGCGATGTCTTTTTGAGTCACACCACCAGCATCGTGAGTCGTCAAAAGGATATGTACCCGCTTGTACACGTTGGACCATTCAGGGTGGTGGTCGGCTTTCTCGGCCAAGATGGCCACTTGCGTCACAAAGCCGAACGCTTGTACAAAATCTTTAAACGTAAAGTCAGCATAAATCGCGCAGTCCTTCTCAACACTGTCGGGTTGAACCTGCCAACGGGCATCCAAAGCATTACAGGCTTGCGCCAATGATTCGCCACTCAATATGGCTTTGTGGCTTGTGTTTTCTGGTGTCATGAAATCGACTCCTGTTTGATAGACATGGCCGCGACGCGTTTTTCGCTAGGCAATAAGGCAACCGTGCCCAAAGTACAGATAGCAATGGCTGCCATGAGAACAAACAACATGTCAAAGCCCGCCGACTTAACAAAAGGGCCTAGGGCCCAAACCGCTAGTGCGCTAACCCCCAAAGATACCGTAAACCGAAACCCTGCGACCCTTGAGCGAATGCGATCGTCCACATAGCGCACGATCATGACATCTGTAAAAGGGATCGCCCCAAAAATAAACATCATGGTCACCAACAAAGCGGCGTATAAAACCCAGCCGTGGCTAACAGAAACCAACAGCAGTAACGGGATCTGAATCAGCACCATGGTCAGGAACAAAGGCTTAATGTCAAACCGGTCCAGTAACCGTCCGACCACCACTTGCGCCACGGCAGCCAAACCATAGACCAATGCCAATAAGGTACCTAACAAGGCAGGATCTTCAAGCACGCCACGAAAACGCTCGACCATCAACTGACCATTGCCATTGGTGGTGAAGTTATAAAGTAAGTTTCCCGACACAGCCGCCATGGTCATGACCAACAGCACACGGGCCAGCATGTTTCGAGGCAACTGCACTTTGGCTTTCACCGTGCGTTTGGATGGCGGTTCTGTCTCGTTGGGGCACCACAGTAAAAATAGCACCCCACACACAAAAGACAGTATGGCTGGCACAGCAAAAGCGGCTCGCCATCCTAACCATTTCACCAAGAACCCCGTTAGCAAGGCCGCCACAGCAACCCCCATGTTACCCGCCAAGCCGTTGATGCCGATGGTCATTCCAGGTCGAGTGGAATATTGAACCAGCATCGGGATGCCCACCGGGTGGTAGATTGAAGCAAAAGCGCCCATCAAAGTGAGCGCACTGGCCAATTGCCAGGCCGACTGCGAAGTGGCCGCAAGCAGGGTAGACAGTCCCATGCCGAAGAAAAAAACCAGCATCATCTGACGCCGCCCCCAAAGGTCTCCCAAGCGGCCGGCTGGCAATGCACCGAGTCCGAACAACACAAACGCCCCAACCCCAAATGGCATGAGATCTTCCCACCGGGCGTATTCAAAATCAACGGCAATGACGCCCACCGCAGCGGCGAAGATCAACAAAAACATATGATCAATGGCGTGACCAGCATTCAGTAGCAACTTAACGTTGCGCGGCAAGTCCTTAACCGGTGCGCCAGCGGATTGTGTTGCTTGCACCTTCAGTCCCCTTATCGTTATCGATACCGATCTTTCGTCGATTCTCGAGGGTAGGATCAAGCCCTACCGATAATCGATGCGGTCAGCATCAATTCTTCAAGTAACGCCAAAACCACCTTACCCGACATCCGATAGGGGTTCAGTTCAGGCGTCTCTGAGTATTTTAAAACGATAGACGTGTTCAATTTGGCCAGATTGACTTGTCCCATGGTCCAACCCCCAAAACGCCTTTCTACGATTTCTTCATAATGCATCAACACCACGTTCTCGTGCCTCGGATCTCGTAGGATCATGTTGTATAGCGCGTTGATCTCTTCGCGGCCGCCTTCAATGGCTTGTAAAAATACACCATCGCCGTAACACAACACCCCCGTGATTCCGTTACCAGGGTTATAGGTACGAGAAGCGGACATAATCGACTCGGTCAGCGCAGCACTATCTTGCGGGTCGGCAGCCCGACTCACATAAAGTAAACGTACAAGCATCAACGTTCCCCTTTGGGAATGAGAGAAAGAAATTCGCGGCGCAGGTTCGGGTCTTTCAAGAAACTGCCTCGCATCACTGAATTAATCATTCGACTACCCATGTCGCGAACACCACGCCAAGCCATGCAGTAATGGGTCGCATTCATCACCACCGCTAAGCCATCAGGCTGGGTTTTTTCTTGAATCAGGTCAGCCAACTGCACCACGGCCTCTTCTTGTATTTGCGGACGACTCATGATCCATTCGGCCAATCGAACATACTTTGATAGGCCAATCACATTGGTATGCTCATTGGGCATCACACCGATCCAAACATGCCCAATCACTGGGCAAAAATGGTGGCTGCAGGCACTGCGTACTGTAATCGGGCCCACAATCATCAACTCATTCAAGCGTTCAACATTGGGGAACTCTGTCGTGGTCGGTTGTTTCACGTAGCGACCACCAAACACCTCTTTTAAATACATTTTGGCGACGCGACGGGCCGTGTCATTGGTGTTGTGATCGCTGACCGTATCAATCACCAAGCTTTCTAGCACACCCTGCATTTGCGCTGATACTTCATCTAACAACAACTCGAGTTCGCCGGGCTCAATAAAGTCTGCAATATTGTCGTTAGCGTGAAATCGCTTACGTGAGTTTTGAATACGCTCACGAATCACCACTGAAATGGGCCTGCCTTTGTCTTCCTGCGTCATACCAGCCTCGTTCTTTGTCGCGAATGCGTCTGTATAAAGAGGCACCCATGTGCCCATTGTTTTTCAATCATAATCGTTGTTGGTCGGTGACTGCTCGAATCTGAGCCTAAAGCGGGGTTAACGCGGCACCCGCAGCGGCACCTGCGCAAACCTAAGTTGACACCAACCACTTTTGCATCAGTCCAGCCACGCCCGCTTCGGGATCTAGAACATAGTTCTCAAACCCAAACGCTCGGTACGTGCGTTGCGCTGGCGCGTTACCCGATAGCACCTCTAAAGTTAGCTTACAACAGCCTAGCGACTGTGCGTGTGCTTCGATGGCTTGCAACAAGGCTTGGCCTATGCCTTGGCCACGCCACTGCGCCAGCACCGCAATGTCGTGTACGTTCATCAGCGGCTTGGCCTTAAACGTCGAAAACCCCAAAAACGCATTCAACAAACCCACCGCCTGGTCATCAACCAACGCCAAAAAGCTCACCGCCCCGGGAAACTTTGCCAATTTCTCGCACAGTTGGCGTTTGACAGCTGGGGTCAAGGCTTGCCCACCACCCATCGGGTCGCATGCATACATGTCCAGCAAAGACAGCAAAGCCGCTTGATCGGCTGGATCGCTGTAGTCAACTGCCTTGATTTCAATTTTTGGCTTCACCGATATTGTCCCGTTGATTTTTTAAAAAATGATGTGTCAATCAGGCTTGTCGGATTCAATTTTTTTGCACTGATCATTCTGATTACTGTTGGCGTGTCAATATTTAATTAGTAGTTTTTAGACTACAATAAATCATGATACAGCTTTTACAAACAGAAACTTACCAAAAGTGGGAAGCCCGTCTACGGGACAAAAGAGCGAGAACCATCATTGCAGCTCGCTTGATGCGCCTGACAGAGGGGTTGCCCGGAGATGTTGAGCCAGTCGGAGAAGGCGTCAGTGAATTGCGAATCCACCACGGCCCGGGCTATCGCGTCTATTTCAGCGCCGAGGAAACCTTATGGTTTTGCTGCTGTGTGGTGGCGACAAAAGCACTCAGTCTCGCGATGTTAATGCCGCAAAGAAACTCGCGAAAAAATGGAGTCATAAAAATGATTGAAAAACTAACTACCTTTGATCCAGCTGCCGCGCTGGTAAATGACGAAGAAATCGCTTTTTTTATGGCTGATGCATTTGAAACGGGTGATTCAGCCTACATTGCCAAGGCGCTTGGTGTGGTTGCTCGTGCAAAGGGGATGACAGAAATAGCCCAAAAAACTGGGCTATCCCGTGAACAGCTTTATCGGTCATTTAGCGAACGCGGTAATCCGACTTTGAAGACCACATTAGCGGTCATGCGAGCGCTTGGTATTGACATGACGGCCAAACCTCATGTTGCAAGCTGACTCACTGATCGGTCATCGTAAAAAGATCACCTGACCAAGCACTCAGCGCCATCACATGATCGAACGCCTGATTTGCCATCAGTAGATCACGCCACCAAAAAGTGGTGCCATATGCGATGATAACTGTCGTATTTGCCGCCAAACCATTAAAAGCAAGGACTTAAGCCACCATGTCTGATGTCTTAATTAGCGAGGTCGGGCCCAGAGATGGCCTGCAATCGGTCAAACAAACGATGTCAACTGCTGATAAGCAACGCTGGATTGACGCCTTGGTTGCCGCTGGGATCCAAGAAATTGAAGTCGGCTCATTCGTGTCGCCCAAGCTGTTGCCGCAAATGGCTGATACGGCTCACATCGTACGCCATGCGCTGCAATATTCCGGCCTAACTGTCATGGCTTTGGTGCCCAACGCTCGCGGGGCCCAAATGGCGATTGACGCGGGTGTGCACAAGGTGACTTTACCGGTGTCCGCTAGCGAAGCCCATTCCATGGCAAACGTCAGAAAGACCCGCCAAGAAATGTTGGAAGAAATTGCCAAGATCGCCCAACTGCGCGACCAACAAGCCCCTCACATCAAGATAGAAGCGGGTATCTCAACCGCCTTTGGATGCACCATCCAAGGCGAAGTAACCGAAGATGACGTGGTTTGGTTGGCTCAGGCGGCGATTGCGGCAGGCGCCGACGAGTCGGGGCTCTCAGACACCACCGGGATGGCAAACCCCGCGCAAGTCAAACGGCTTTTCAATAAGGTGCGCGCCGTTATTGGTGACAAAACAGGGGCGGCCCACATGCACAACACTCGTGGCTTGGGGCTTGCCAACTGCCTCGCGGCCTATGACGCTGGTGTCAGAACCTTTGACGCCTCGTTGGCCGGATTGGGCGGCTGCCCCTACGCGCCCGGCGCCTCTGGCAATGTGGTGACCGAGGATTTGACGTTCATGTTTGAAGCCATGGGCATAAGCACTGGGATCAGCTTGCAAGCACTGATTGAGGCCCGTAAGCCGCTGGCTGAGGCCTTGCCCAATGAACCACTGTATGGCATGACCCCAGGGGCAGGCTTACCCAAGGGGTTTATCGCTGCCACCCCAGTTGGCAGCCAACGATGAGTGAACCGCTACCACTAAAAGGCATACGGGTCATCGAATTCACCCACATGGTGATGGGGCCGACTTGCGGCATGATCTTGGCTGACCTTGGGGCTGATGTCATCAAGGTTGAACCCCTTGAGGGTGACAACACTCGCAAATTGATGGGTTCTGGCGCGGGCTTTTTCCCGATGTTCAATCGAAACAAGCGCAGCCTTTCGGTCGACATCAAATCCGCCCAAGGCAAAGAGATCGTGCTCAAATTGATCCAAGACGCCGACGTTTTTAGTGAAAACTTCAAAAGTGGCACCATGGATCGTTTGGGCTTTGGACAAGCGGCCTTAAAAAAGCACAACAGTCAATTGATTTACGTCTCTCACAAAGGTTTCTTACCTGGGCCCTATGATCACCGCACGGCCTTAGATGAGGTGGTGCAAATGATGGGGGGCTTGGCGTACATGACTGGACCCGAGGGCCAACCCTTACGCGCAGGCTCGAGCGTGAACGACATCATGGGCGGGATGTTTGGTGCCATTGGCGTATTGGCGGCACTACACGCCCGTCAAAAAACAGGCCGCAGCCAAAGTGTCTCGAGCGCTCTCTTTGAAAACAACGTCTTCTTGGTGGCACAACACATGATGCAATTTGCCGTCACCGGCAAACCCGCCGCCCCCATGCCCAGTCGCGTGAGCGCTTGGGGCATTTATGACGTCTTCACCGTTAAAAACAACGAACAAATCTTTTTGTCAGTGGTGAGCGACACACAGTGGCAAATCTTTTGTGATGAGTTTGACCGAGCCGACCTCTTCGCTGACGGGCGACTGACCACCAACAATCAACGGGTGCAAGCGCGTGACTGGCTCATGCCGATTTTGCGTGATCTGTTTGCCACTGAAAGTGCTCAAGATTTGAGCGCACGATTTGAAGCGCGCGGCCTACCCTACGCGCCCATTACCCGCCCACAAGATTTGTTCGACGACCCACACCTGCTCGCCACGGGTGGCTTGACACCAATTCACATCCATGCCGATTGCAGCGCTGCCAATCAGCCCATCGACACCCTAACCCCACTGCTGCCATTGGTTATGGATGATAAACGGCTCGGTATTCGCCACCAGCCACCAACGCTAGGCGGCGACACCAAGGACATTTTGTCATCATTAGGCTACAGTTCAAGTCAGATAGACGAACTGAAAAAACAAGGTGTGATTCGCTAGTTACGGGCTCACCATTAAAAGGAGAAAGCATGAACCTCAATTTGAGCAGTAAACACGTCTTGATCACTGGCGGCAGCAAAGGCATTGGCTTGGCCTGCGCAGCGGCTTTTGCCGAAGAAGGTGCCCACATCAGTCTTGTTTCGAGAGATTTAGCCACGCTTAAAACGGCACAAGAGCATCTGCTGGCTGAGTTCCCAACAGCCCAAGTCGCTATTTTTTCAGCTGATCTGATTGACGATAAGGCCGCCCTTGATGCCATAGAACGTGCACAAGCAAGATTTGGTGAACTCGATATTCTGGTTAATTCAGCCGGTGCTGCCAAACGCATGCCCGCCGCAGAACTTACCCCTCAGGCTTGGCGCAATGCGTTTGACGCCAAATTTTTTACTTATATCAATGTCATGAATCCCGTGGTTCAACGAATGGCCCAACGCGGCCAGGGCGTGATCGTGAACGTGATCGGTGCTGGTGGCAAAACCGCATCACCCGTCCATTTGGCCGGCGGCAGCGCCAACGCGGCTTTGATGTTGGCCACCGCTGGGATGGCAGCCGCCTTTGGACGTCAAGGCGTTCGAGTCAATGCGGTCAATCCGGGGCAGACCCTAACCGAGCGGCTAAAGGAAGGTTTGGAGCTGACTTGCAAACAAGATGGCATCGACATGGATGAAGCCATGAAGCGCGCAGCCCAAAAGGTGCCACTTGGCCGGCTCGCGACGCCTAAGGAAGTGGCCCAAGCCGTGGTGTTCTTGGCCTCAGATCAAGCCAGTTATGTCACTGGAGTGAACATCAGCATGGATGGTGGCGCCACACCAACTGTGGTTTAACGCAGCAGAAACCGTTGTCGCAACGCTTTAATTTGAGCGGGCGATAACGGCTCAATGAGTGACCTGCCATCAATCCACAATCGCGCTGTTTGTTCTAACTCTTCTAGCAAGGCTTGAGCCTGCGACAAGCTTTGATGCCAGACTTGGGGACCCAAACGATCGCACATCACCGCACGTAGCAATTCATTTTTACTGGCAGCTTGTTTGATCTCTTCAGACACCGCCAAAACGACCTGCTCATCACCTGGCAACGCATAATCAATCAAAGGCACACGTCCGACCTTCATCACTTGGTACGGGGTAATAAAGGGCAGGATACTATCTACTCGCCAGACACCAAGCAAAGTTAACAGCACCAGATAATGCGAATGGGTGTGGATGACCGCTGAAGCCGCAGGGTCAGCCTCGTAAATGGCACGATGCAAGCGCTGTGCTTTGCTGACTGGATCACCAAACAGTTGCTGCCCGTTGTGATCGAGAAACGCCAATCGATGCGCTTGCAATTGGCCTAAGCAAGCATCGGTGGGCGTCATCAAGTAACCAGTACCGCTTGGTACATCAAGCTTGACACTAATGTTACCGGTACTGCCATGCACGTAGCCACGCTTAAACAAGCTCTCACCTGTTTCACAAATGGCTTGTGCGTGTGTCAGCCACTGGGCAGGCACATCCGGCATGCGGTTCATGACAACACGCCAAAGACTGAGCTGAAGAAGTCCTCGCGACCAAAATTACCTGACTTTAAGCAAATGTGGGCAGACTGCCCATCAAGGCCCGATTGGCCGTAACACCAAGGCACACCAGGGTCGACCTGTGGCCCGATACGCAATTGATTCAGTGCCAAAGCTTGGACAACCGCCCCAGACGTCTCACCACCAGCCACCACCCACTGCCGAACGCCACCTTGCCAAAGCGCTTGGGCAATCACAGCCAACCAACCCTCGATTTTTTCGCCGAGCTGCAGCGCACCGAGTGCCGCTTGGTTACTTTTTAACGCTTCTGGTGAGTCCGTCGAGTACACCAACACGGGGCCTGTTTTTAGGCAATCCAGCGCCTGCAAAGCCAACTGCTGAACATAATCAGGGCTCTGGTGGGCCACCACAGGGTCCAAACGAAACGCTTTGCCACCAGCCTCAATAAAGGCTGCGACCTGAGCCTGCGTGGCCCTAGAGCAGCTGCCTGCAATCATCGCTTGGTAACCTTGCGCCGGCGGCAATTGCGCGGCTTGAGGGTTAGCGCTCACCCGAAAGTTTGGCGGCAACCCAATGGCCAAACCCGAACCCGCGGTCACGAGAGGCAAGTCTTTGACTGCTGCCCCGAGCGCCAAGAGATCATCATTGGCTATAACATCCAAAACCGCTATGCCCACGCCCGCGCTTCGCAATGCTTCAAACTTGGCTTGAATCGACGCTTGGCCGGCCTGCACCACTTTGTAATCAACCAAACTCACGCGATGCTCGGTTTGTGCCTGCAACACGCGCGGCAAGTAGGCATCTGTCATTGGGGTTAACGGGTGCTCTTGCATGCCACTCTCGTTAAGCAAAACATCACCCACAAACAAGTAGCCGCGGTAAACGGTACGGCCGGCATCCGGAAACGCGGGCGTGGTCACTGTGAACGAGGTGTTTAGCGCCTGCATCAAGGCATCAATCACCGGCCCAATATTGCCCTGAGGCGTTGAATCAAATGTCGAGCAATACTTAAAGTAAATTTGGCTCGCCCCCATCGACTGCAGCCACCGCAGGGCAGCAAGCGACTGCGCGACCGCATGATTCGGGGCAATCGTTCGGGATTTGAGTGAAACCACCACGGCATCGACCACCTCAGGCAAAGGCGCCTTGGGCACGCCGATGGTTTGGATGACTCGCATCCCGCTTCGGACCAGATTGTTGGCCAAATCAGTCGCGCCGGTAAAGTCGTCGGCGATACAGCCTAATAAGGGTCTAGACATCGAAAGGTTTGCCTCGCATCGCATCAATTCAAGGGCAGTATGCCTGAAATAGTGGATCCTTGACAGGCGATGTCAGTAAAGACTTTCAAAAAAATGAGCCCCCGTGAAGCGCTCATTAACATCGCTTTTAAACCAAGCTTAGGGCCTAAAACAGGCACCAAACCCTTGGCGCGAAACGAATAATTGTGTTGCTTACTTTGGAATGTAAATGTTCACACCACTCGCACTGATGTCAAACTGCAAGCCTTCAGTGGTGCCTTTGAGCTGCAGCGTCACGCCTTTTTCATTACGCAGTGTCATACCGCCCACGCCCTTGCCAGCGGCAACGCTGCCACCCACGCGACCATAGTTGCCGGGGAAGTCCTCGATCTTTTTTAGGTCATAGACATCGCCACTGGCTGACATTTTTGAAAAACCAACGTTAGCACCCACTCCCAAACCACCAATTTTAAAGGGATGCTTCTTACCGTCTATATTCAGCACGCCGTCACCAACGCTGCCACCGATGATGAATCCAAATTGGGTTTCGTCAATCGTGATTTGTGCATCAGGTGTTTTTGCGGCCGCAACACCACCAGCGGCAATGGAAAGCGCCATAAAACCTGTTGTTAACCAATTTTTTAAATTCATCTTTACTTCTCCTTGTTGAAATCACTGTGATTGTGTCCGCGCCATGTCAATATTTCTCTACCCTAACCGTTTACAGGTTAAAGGCCTCAGCATTTTCTACAAGTGCAAAATCAAATGTTGATCGGGTTTGGGCGGTTTAAGCTGTTGCAGCACCCCCTAGACAACGCTTACTATCGAAAGTTAAGGAGATCTTTGATATGAGTCAGTTATTCAGTCCAGTTGTGCTTGGCCCACTCGCCCTATCCAATCGAATCATTGTGGCACCGATGTGTCAATACTCAGCCCAAGAGGGCAGTGCCACAGACTGGCATTTGGCCCATTTGGGTGGACTGGCCATGTCAGGGGCTGCTGTCGTCATTATCGAAGCCACTGGGGTTGAAGCCATCGGCCGGATCACACCGGGCTGTTTGGGCCTTTGGAGCGATGCCAACGAAGCGGCCCTAGCCCGCACGCTGAAAATCACTCGGCCACTTTCTGACGCCAAGTGGATTATCCAACTGGGTCATGCGGGCAGAAAAGCCTCAAGCGCGCGCCCCTGGGAGGGCGGTGCACAAATGGCAGCAACCGATGGTGGCTGGCAAGCCTGCGCACCAAGCGCACTTGGACACCTCGAAAACGAAACGCCACCTGTGGCGCTCGATCTGGCTGGTCTAAAACGCATAAAAATGGCTTTTGTTCAGGCGGCTAAAAGAGCCGTTCGACTTCAATTGGATGGCATTGAGTTGCACGCCGCTCATGGTTACTTGTTGCATCAATTCCTCTCTCCACTGGCGAACCAACGCAGCGACGAGTACGGTGGCACCTTGGCGAATCGGATGCGCTTTGTGCTGGAAATATTTGATGACGTCAAAGCCGAGATACCTGAAACGATGGCATTGGGCGTCAGGGTATCGGCCACTGACTGGGTTGAAGGCGGCTGGGATCTTGAGCAGACCATTGCTTTAGCCCATCAACTGAAGCAGCGCGGTTGTGACTTTATCGATGTCTCAAGCGGTGGCGTGAGCGCCCACCAGAAAATCACACCGTCGCCAGGCTATCAGGTGCCATTTGCCCAAGCCATCAAAGCGGCAACTGGCATGACCACGATGGCCGTGGGTCTGATCACTGAGCCCCAACAAGCCGAAGACATCATCGCCCAAGACCGAGCTGACTTGGTGGCTTTGGCCAGAGGGGTTTTGTATAACCCTCGCTGGGGCTGGCATGCTGCAGCCGCCCTAGGCGCAAGCGTTCAGGCCCCGCCACAGTACTGGCGTTGTCAACCTCGAGAGGTCCGAGACTTGTTCACCAGTACGCGACTTGGACAACGTTAATCTCTAAAATTATCAAACTGCAGCGGTTGTTCGACTTCAGTTGTCTTTAGTAATGCAATGGCCTGCTGCAGATCGTCGCGTTTCTTACCCGTGATGCGAAGCTTTTCGCCCTGAATCTGCGTGTCGACTTTGAGTTTGGCTGTTTTGATGGCAGCCACGAGTTTTTTGGCTGTCGGTTGATCGATGCCTTGCTTGACTGTCACCAGCTGTCGAGCACCGCCCAAGTTTTCAATGGCATCAGCCGTATCCAAACAGCGAACGTCGATACCGCGGGCGCTAATCCGCCCACGCAAGATATCAAGCATTTGCTTAAGCTGAAAGGCCGTTGTGGCGTGCTGAGTCACCACAAATTCGTTTAGCTCAAACTTGGCTGGCGTGCCTTTAAAATCAAATCGGGTCGATAACTCTCGATTGGCCTGATCGACCGCATTGGTTAACTCGTGCTTGTCTACCTCAGACACCACGTCAAATGACGGCATGACTTTTCTCCTTTGAAACCATTGGCACGCGCCAGAAGCTTTAAACGGACAGACGGAAATTCGATTCAATGCCCTACAAAACTGGTCTTAAAACGATTATGCTCAACCAACAAACTTCGGTTTTATACACACATCATGCCCGATCTCAGCTGTTCTATCGCTGCACTCTACATCTATCCTATCAAATCTTGTGCTGGCGTGAGCGTCCTGAGCGCTGAAATCACGCCGCAAGGCCTCTTGCATGATCGCCAGTGGCTAATCGTCGACCAAACGGGGCGCTTCCAAACGCAACGACAAATACCGCACCTGGTTTGGATAACGCCTTCAATTGGGGCGCAAACCCTCACGCTCAGCGCGCCCGCTCAACCCGACATCACAATCACCACAGCATCTGCAGACCAGCCCCAGCGTTTCGTCACCCGAGAGGTGCAGATTTGGAATGATCGTGTGCCCGCACTTGATATGGGGCCTCATGCCAGCCAATGGCTAAACGACTACCTGCAAGTGCCAGGCAAAACATTTCACTTGGTGCAATTTGATCCTCGCGCCACGCGACTGAGTGATCGTCAGTGGACCGGGGAGAAGCCTGCAGCCGTTCAGTTCGCCGATGGCTTTGCCATCAATGTGATTTCAGAAGCCTCAATCGAATTATTTAACCAAAAGCGGCTCGAGCGCGATATGGACCCTATCGAAGCCGACCGTTTCAGGCCCAATGTTGTGATTGCTGGCCTTGATGCCCATGACGAGGACAACATCAAAACGATGATCACGCCAACAGCGAGTGGACCTATCGAATGGGCGTTGGTCAAGCCCTGCCCGCGCTGCCAAATCCCGAACATCGACCCGCAGACTTCAATCAGCGACCCCGCCATCACTGCACTGCTATTGAGTTACCGCCAGTTGGCCCATATGGATCATGCGATATGCTTCGGCATGAATGGGATCGTAAAAACCGGTGCTGGAAAAATACTGTGTGTGGGTCAACCCATACATGCCACGCTTGACCTTTAAAGGTGCGTTGTGATTATTCGCCTTCGCTTTGGTTTGTTGGCTAGCTTCTTGGGTTTAGCCCTTGCCTTTGGGCTGTCAACGCAAAACGCCCAGGCGACCCCCGCCGAGTCAGTCACTGAAATCAAACGCCAGCTCGATCATCGAGTGCCTGGCGGCGTAGCCGTTTTGGCCATTGGCACTCACCCCCAAAAACCGCAGGCGTTCTTTAACGACGCCCCCGTCTTGGTCTTGGCTGACGAGAAGCAGCAATGGTGGGCGGTGGTGGGTTTGTCGCTAGACACCACGGTGGGCAAGCAACAGTTAACGGTGCGCTCTACACCATCGGAGCAGACGGTTACCGCCGTGCCATTTGAGGTCGCCACCAAAACGTATCGCAGCCAGCACATTCGCTTGAAAGATCGCGCGATGGTGAGCCCACCACCCGCAACACTGGCACGCATTAAGCAAGAACTTGACACTCAAATCGCCGGCTATCAAACATTCTCTGATGCCTTGCCGTCTAACTTAATTTTTGATATGCCCGTTGCGGGCCGCCAATCCAGCCCATTTGGTTTACGGCGTTATTTCAATGGCGAACCGCGTAACCCGCATTCCGGCCTGGATTTTGCCGCGCCAACAGGCACACCGGTCAAATCACCCGCCGATGGTCGTGTTTTGTTGATTGGGGATTTTTACTTCAATGGCCTGACCCTCTTTATTGATCACGGCCAAGGCGTGATCACCATGTTTTGCCATCTGTCTGAAATCGAGTACCTGCCAGGCGACACCGTCAAGCGCGGTGACGTGGTGGGCAAAGTCGGTAGCACAGGACGCTCGACGGGGCCGCACCTGCATTGGAATGTGAGTCTGAACAATGCTCGGGTCGATCCTGCCCTTTTTCTAAAGGCGCGCTAAACCAACATGACTGTGCAAGTCTAGGCACTCACTCCTTGGGTTTAAACGGAAAACCCGTAAACATCGCCCGTGTCTGGTCTTGCATTTGATCTTGCATCTGCACAAACATGTTCTTACTTTGCTCAACATAATTATTCATCATGTTTTGTAGCATCGGCGTCTGCATTGACATGAACTGAGACCAGGCCTCTGGCCCAAACTGTGCGCCATACATGCTCTTGGACTGGTCGGTCATTTGATCCTGGATTTCCTTAAAAGCTTGAATGTTCTTTTCAAGATAAGCCCCCATCATGCCCTGCATGGCATGACCGTAGAACCGAATGACCTGCGCGAGCATCGTCGAGGAGAACATGGGCACACCACCACTTTCTTCCTCTAAGATAATTTGCAACAAGATGCTCCGTGTGAGTTCCTGACCCGTTTTGGCATCTATCACGGTAAATATTTCGTTATCTAGCACGAGCTGCTTGACATCAGACAGCGTGATGTAGGTGCTGGTTCTGGTGTCGTACAAACGGCGATTCGGGTACTTCTTGATCAGCCTTACAGGCTCTGCTGCTGTCGTGTCAGTCATTTCTTATCGATTCCTCATTTATAGCGGACAAGAAGGGCGACACCTGCCGCCGTTCTTTTCTTTCAACTTAACCCATATGCAGACCGCCATTGAGCGAGAAATCAGCACCCGTTGCAAAACCCGCATCTTCAGAAGCAATCCAGGCAATGATGGAAGCAATTTCAGACGGCTCGCCGAGTCGCTTAACCGGAATAGTGGCAACAATTTTCTCCAACACTTCTGGCTTGATTGCTTTCACCATGTCGGTACCGATGTAGCCTGGTGACACTGTATTGACGGTCACGCCTTTGCTGGCCACTTCCTGAGCCAGTGACATACTAAAGCCGTGAATGGCCGCTTTGGCAGTGGCATAGTTGGTCTGACCAAATTGGCCTTTCTGACCATTGACCGAACTGATATTGACAATGCGTCCCCAACCGCGCTCAACCATGCCATCAATCACTTGTTTGGTCACGTTAAATAGGCTGTTAAGGTTGGTGTCCATCACGCCACGCCAGTCCTCTAAAAGCATCTTGCGAAACACACCGTCACGAGTAATGCCAGCATTGTTCACCAAAACGTCCACAGGACCATGCTCGTCGATCACTTTCTTAAACGCACTCACCGTAGAGTCCCAATCGGCAACATTACCAACAGAGGCGTAGAACGTGAAGCCCTCTTCAGCTTGTTCTTTGATCCAGCGATCAAAGTCGCGGCTCGGCCCACAACCCGCAATCACTGTCATACCTTCTCGTGCTAACCGCTGACAGATGGCCGTGCCGATACCGCCCATACCACCTGTGACGTACGCAATCTTTTTACTCATCTTGCGTCTCCTTTACTCTTTGCAAAAGTACAACAAACTTAAATAACTTATGAACCCATTGCACCAAACACTCAAACGGCCCTAACCTTGACATACCGACCAGGCGAGGGCTCAATTTCGGGATATTGAATCGAGCCAGCCAAGCGCGGTGCGGCAACCTTCTTGCCCGAGTGACTGGCCAGCCACTGAACATAGTCATGCCACCAACTGCCAGGCTTCTCCGTAGCGGCTTCAAACCAGGTATCAGGGTCGACGTTGCTCGACTCGATCGAGGTCCAGTAGCTGCGCTTATTTTTTGAGACGGGATTAATCACACCCGCAATGTGGCCAGAGGCCCCCAAAACAAATCGTACCGGCCCCTTCAATAAGTCAGCGGAATGATAGGCTGTATGCCAAGGCACGATATGATCTTCCTTTGATGCAAACACATACGAAGGGATGGTGATCTTGCCAAAGTCGATTTTTTTGCCGCATATTTCAAGGGCACCCGGCTGACAAAGTTTGTTCTCGATGTAGGTATTTCGAAAATACCAAGTGAAAAATGGGCCAGGCAAATTGGTACTGTCACCATTCCAGTAAAGCAGATCAAACGGTACGGGCGACTGCCCTTTCAAATAATTTGAAACGACGTAGTTCCAGACGAGTTCATTGGGACGCAGCATGGAAAAGGTATTGCCGAGCTCGCGTGCCGTCATCAATCCACCCTTGCCAATAGATTGTTCGCGCAACTCAGCGTGTGGCACATTGGCAAAAACGCCCAAGGCGCCGGTATCCACAAAATCAAGCATCGTTGCCAACAGTGTCAGCGAAGCCGCCGGCGACTGTCGCTTGGCTGCCAAAACGGCCAGAGCCGTTGAAAGCATGGTGCCACCCACGCAGAACCCCAACACGTTGATTTTGGGTTGCCCAGAGATTTTTCGTACAACAGCGATTGCCTCAATCAACCCCCCTTCGATATAGTCATCCCAAGCCGCTGTTTCAATCCCATCAGTGTCTTCAGGCAACGGGTTGCGCCAAGAGATCACAAACACGGTGAAGCCTTGGCCTACCAAATAATTGATGAAGGAACTTTCCACTTGGAGATCAAAAATATAGTATTTGTTAATGCAAGGCGAAACCATCAAGAGCGGCCGTGAAAACACGGTTTTGGTTTGTGGTTTGTACTGGATAATCTCAAGGTATTTATTGCGAAAGACAACCGAGCCCGGCGTAATCGCCAAGTTTCGCCCAACCTCAAACTCGCTTTCATCGGAATGGGTAATCCGGCCCTTTTGCACATCACTTAAAAAATTGCCAATACCAGACTGCAACGATTGCCCACCCGACTCGATGAGAACTTGCTGTGCCTCTGGATTGGTGGCTAAAAAATTAGCTGGTGACATGGCATCGACCCATTGCATGGCCGAGAATCGCAACTGATCTTTGACTGACGGGTCGCACTGGGATGTCTCTACCAGCCGCTTCATCGCGTCACCAGAAAGCAAATAGAGATGGGCCATGAGCAGGTGCATGGGACTCTCAGACCAAGCTTCACCGTTAAAGCGGCGGTCTGCAACAGGCGGCAGTTCACCCCTGGCCGCAGCCTCAGTGATCGCTTGCCATTTACCCATGAAAGCCGACTGAAGTTTGACCAATTCTTGCTGATCAATGCCTGTCGGTACTGCCCAAGACTGATTAAACGGTGCGCTCACGTTAAGTCGATATCCTATTTGGTGATTTATCTTAGACAGTTGGATCAATCGTGCGCTGTCCTTTTAAACTTGTCAACGGTACTTACCCAACCATGCCAGTGTGGCCATGCGCCCGGTGCGTCCATCACGCCGGTAGCTGAAAAATCGTTGCTGCTCGTCACTCACCGTACAAAACCCGCACCATTTAGAATGCTTAATGCCCATGGAATGAAGCGCTCGCAAGGCCAAACCGGGCAGGTCACAACGCCACTTGTGCGGCGCATCATCATCTGGGCTAAAGAACGTTTGGTGCCCTGGCGATTGAGCAAGGAACGCTTGCCTGACGTCCTTGCCCACTTGAAACGCACTTGGACCAATACAGGGGCCAATCCACGCCTGCCATTGCCTCAAATCACGATTGGGTACAGCCACCTTTTCTTGCATGGCCAGCACCAATTCGCTAAGCACCCCCAGTGCCAAGCCCCGCCAGCCGGCATGGGCGACACCCAAAACCCTACCACCGCCGTTGATCACCACGGGCATGCAATCTGCCGTTTGGATCGCCAACACCACGTCAGAAGATGTCGTAACGGCCGCATCAGCCTCAAATGGGGCAGTTAACCGATCAACCTGATCGGCATCCATAACCTTACGGCCGTGAACTTGATCAAGCCAGATCGGTTCGGACGGCAGGTTAGCTCGCAAAAAGCGACGATTTTCCAGAACCGCTCGCACATCGTCGCCGACATGCAAGCCCACATTAAAGGCATCAAACGGTGGTTCGCTAACCCCACCAAACCGAGTGGTACTCATCACTTGAAGCCCCAGAGGCAAGTCTTGAGGGGTGATCCAAGGATATTGCTCTTGTGAATATTGAGTCATTGGTTGGGCTCAGTCCAGCGAATGAGTGACAACACTTCACTCATGTCTGGTGGTGGTTCACTGAAAAATTTAAGCATCTCACCGGTTTTGGGGTCCTCAAATCGCAACTCCTGAGCATGCAACATCTGACGCTTGGCACCAGCCATTATTCGACCACCGTACAACACATCACCCACCAAAGGATGACCAAGGCTTGCCAAATGAACCCTGATCTGATGGGTGCGTCCCGTTTTTAGCTTACAAATCACTTGCGTAACCGTCTGATCCTCAAACATGCCCAAGCGCTGTCGATTCACTTGCGTGATCGCTTCCTTGGGGGCAATGGGGCGTGTCACGCTCATTTTAATGGGCACCCTTGAATCACGCCCAATAGGCTGATCAACGAGGGCGGTAAACCCTGTAAAGTGGCCGTGACACAACGCCAAATACTGCCGATGCACGCTGCGTGCTTGCAGCTGCCGAACCAGATGGGTTTGGGACGTTTCCGAACGCGCCACCACCATCAATCCCGACGTGTCCTTGTCGAGGCGATGCACAATGCCAGCTCTTGGCACATGCGTCAGAGAAGGATCCATGAATAACAACCCATTGAGCAACGTTCCCTGCCAGTTACCCGCTCCAGGATGGACAACCAGGCCGACGGGCTTATTGATAACGATCCACTGGTCTGACTGTGCCACCACTTCAAAATCGACGGCCTGAGGGCTATAAGCCAGCGATTGTTCGCCTTGTTGTGGCTCAACCTCAATCACATCACCAACCGAAACTTTATACCGAACTTTTGACTGCACTTGACCGTTGATGCGCACATGCCCTTGTTCTATCCAGCCTTGCAAACGCCCCCGAGAATGTTCGGGCAGGCAAACGGCCAATTGCTTGTCAAGTCGCTCACCCCAGACATTTTGACCAACCACAAATCGTAACGGTTGGCACTGTGCCTGCAAAATGGGGCTCTCAAAGTCGTCAGTCGGGTCTTGAACGTTTATGATGAAACTCACAGTCTTGTTTCGAGTCTTATAATCTTAATTAAATGCTAACACTCAGGAAGCTTGCGTGACCTCTTTCACAAACTTTACCGGCCTATCTTGCAAACCGCTCTCACGGACATGTTTGGTGTTGCTGCTACTTGCCAGCCTTCTAACACTAAGCGGCTGTTCATCGGGCGGCGGTGATGATTTTGATGAAACAGCCAATTGGCCTGTCGAGCGACTGTTTGAATCAGGCAAATCTGAAATGAATGCCGGCGCTTGGCAAGACGCTGGCACACGATTCATGGCTGTTGAGGCCCGCTTTCCTTTCGGGCCATACGCACAACAGTCCCTGATTAACCTGGCGTACGTGCAGTGGAAACAGGGTGAGCCTGAAATGGCTTTGGCGACGATCTCACGATTCCAGCGTCAGTATCCCAGTCACCCAGGCTCTGATTACATGCTTTTTCTGCGCGGCCTTATTCTATTCACACCGCCAAGTGCCGCCCTTTCCTTTCTTACCCGACAAGATCCCGCTGAGCGCGACCCGCAAGCCCTACGAGAATCTTACGAATCTTTCAACCAATTGATCACACGCTACCCAAAAAGTATTTACGCTGATGATGCCCGCGCACGAATGAACTGGTTGGTGAACACCATGGCGGAAAATCAACTACATACCGCCACTTTTTATTACGAACGCGAGGCCTACGTCGCGGCCATCAACCGTGCACAAGTGGTGTTGACTGATTATGAAGGGGTTCCAGCTGCAGAAGAGGCAACCTACATCATCATGATGTCGTACCAAAAACTCAACATGCCCGAATTGAGTAAGGATTACGAGCGCGTTCTCCTGAAAAACTATCCAGACACCAAACTCATCGAGCAGGGATTAGATCGCAACACCTACAGTGTCTGGAATCCATTGCGTTATTTTTAAGCGCCGCCCCGGCGGGCAGCGATGAAATCGAGCACGTCTTGCGCATGCCGGGTGCGCTGAAAGGGTGGCAAACCTTGCCAGAGGGCACGGCCGTATGGCTTGTCAACCAAACGGCTATCGCCCACTATCAACACACCCCAGTCCTTTTCGCTTCGAATCAATCGACCAGCCCCCTGCTTTAGAGCAATGGCCGCCTCAGGCACTTGAAACTCAAGGAAGGGATTGCCCCCTTTGTCACGACAGGCTTTCAAACGCGCCTGCAAAATGGGATCATCTGGCGGCGCAAAAGGTAGTTTATCGATCGCCACCACTGTGAGCCGCTCACCTGCAACATCAATGCCTTCCCAAAACGTTGCGCTGCCCACCAATACCGCATGGTCTTGTTCACGAAATGCGCTCAACAGGGTGCCTCTGGGTTGAGCACCTTGGCGCAAAATAGGCCATTGCAAATCATTTTCGTTATAAAGCGTCTCTAAAGCTTGAGCCACCCGATCAACCGCGCGCAACGTGGTGCATAAAACCAATGTCGCACCGTCATTTTGCACAATGATGGGGAAAATCCACTGAGCGAAAGCCGCGGAATAGTCGGGATGATTCACCGCCGGCAAGTCACTGGGCACGCAAAGATAAGCGCAACGCTCATAGTCAAAGGGTGAGGGCTGACGGTGTGTGTCTATATCTTCCAATCCAAGTCGATCCACAAAATGACTGAAGTCACCCTTGACCGAAAGCGTCGCTGACAAGAAGACCCAGGCTTGGGCGCCTTTTTTATCTGATGAAAACGCCTCGGTAATCGACAGTGGTGCGACATTAAACCGAACGTGTTGGCTGGTATTTTCTAACCAATACACCATGTCGCTAGACCCCGACACGGCTCCAAATCCTGAGCTAAGCAATAACACTTGCTGCCACAAGTGAAGTCGCACTTGGCAGGTTTGCGCAGTGCGAGCGAGTGCCGCAATATCAGGGTGTTGTTCTTCATGTTGACACAAGGCTTTGAGCAAACGATCCAGCGCCTCACAAAGCACCTCAAACGCAGCAACGCTTTCGGGCTGCTGCAAAATATCATCGGGCATTGCACGGCGATTGGCTGTTTGGTCAATCCAGTCACAAGCCAACCGCCATTCTTTGATGGCAAGGGTCAACCCTTCGCATAACTGACTCCATTTCAGCGCCTCGCGAGCATGTGCCAAACCAGCCACTTCGGACTGACGAGCCAGATCCTGAAGCTGGCCAGTCGAAATCGATTGGCCTAGAAATCGTGTTGCCACCGCGGGAAGTTGGTGGGCTTCATCAAAAATCACCACGTCCGCTTCGGGCAGCAGGTCTGAAATTCCTTCTTGCTTAAGTGATGCGTCTGCCATGAACAGGGCGTGGTTAATGACCACCAAGTCAGCCTCTTGGGCCTCTCGACGGGCTTTGTAGACGAAACACTCGCGTACATGAGGGCACTCTTGACCCAAACAATTCTCGCGTGTGGAGGTCACCCGACTCCAAATATCAGCCTCTTCAGGCACGCTTGACAACATGGCACGATCACCGGTGTTTGAAGTTGCCGCAAATTGCCGGATTTGACGTAGCCAAATGATTTCGTTTTTAGATCGAAGCGCTTCAGGATCATCTTGCAACCGTTCAAGATGATGATGGCAAACGTAGTTGGCCCGTCCCTTGAGTAAAGCGGTGACCAAAGGCAATGCCAACGCTTGGCGCACCAGCGGCAAGTCTTTACCAAACAACTGATCTTGAAGCGTTCGGGTGCCTGTTGAGACCAACACTTTGGCACCAGACATAATGGCAGGCACCAAATAAGCTAATGTTTTGCCAGTGCCAGTTCCCGCTTCAGCCACCAAAACACCACGCTTTCTGATGGTTGCCTCAATGGTTTGGGCCAAAGCCAGTTGACCCGGTCGCTCACGAAAATCTGGGGTGTGTTTAGACAGTCCGCCCTCTGAGCCAAATATCGATTCAAGCTCACTCAAGCGGCTAATTCCTCAATGGCCGCCCGAGTGGTTTGTAGCAAATCGTCGCGTTGAGCAGCGCTTCCGCAGACAGGGCCTTGGGCCACTGTTTGTTCATCAATCAAAACCAAATAGCCTGTCGCACCCTCTTCTTCAACGGTCACAGAAGATGTCCGAAGTTCCAACTGTCGCAAAATGACCCCCACCTGCTTGGGGTCTTGATGGGCCAGTGATGTGCACAAGGTCAGCCCAGCTTGAGAAATCAGCTTGAAGCGAAACAGACCCTGCTCATCTCGGAACTGCACGAATCGCGGACCTTTGCCGGTCTTGGCCTTTCCCGCCTTCCCCGCTTGACTACCAACGTCAACATGGCTTGACTTGGTTGGCGTAGCGATACCAACCGCTTGGCGCAATTGCGCCATGAATGGTGTCGCTATCTCACGGGCCCGCTTGGCACCCGCCTGCAAGATATCCTCTAAATCATCAGGCCTTGCCATCAATTGATCGTAATGCTCGCGAAGTGGCGCGATCTCCTGCTCAATCACATTGACCAGTGACTGCTTGGCCTGGCCCCAGCCCATACCTGCGACCAAGGCATCTATAAATACCTGCGTTTGTTCGGCGCTGGCAAATGCCCGAAATATCGGCAGCAGGTTTGAACGGTGGGCATCTTTGGGTTCACCCGGTTCGCGCGAGTCTGTCACAATTTTAGCCACCGCCGTTTTCAAGGCTTTGGTGCCGCCCTCAAATAAGGGTACTGTGTTGTGATAACTTTTGGACATTTTCCGGCCATCCAAACCGGTCAACGTGGCCACAGACTCGTCAACCACGGCTTCAGGTAGAACGAACCAGTCAGCCTTCGAACGGGGGTATAGGTGGTTAAAACGTTGCGCGATGTCTCGCGCCATTTCCAGATGCTGTACCTGATCACGACCCACCGGTACCTTGTGGGCGTTAAACATCAGGATATCGGCGGCCATCAAGATCGGATATGAGAATAAACCCATGTTGATCCCATCATCATCTTCGAGATTTTTTTCGCGATTGGCATCAACCGAGGCTTTGTAGGCATGCGCTCGGTTCATCAACCCCTTACCCGTGACGCAGGTTAGCAACCAACTGAGCTCAGGGATTTCAATGATGTCCGACTGACGGTAAAACAGTACCCGTTCTGGATCTAGGCCCGCGGCCAACCAGGTGGCGGCTATTTCCATGCGAGAGCGGGCAATACGTTGGGGATCTTCGCATTTGATCAAGGCGTGCAAATCAGCCAAAAAGAAAAAAGCTTGCACCTCAGGCTGTTGACTGGCTCGAATCGCTGGTCGAATGGCGCCCACATAGTTGCCAAGGTGTGGTGTACCTGTGGTGGTAATGCCAGTAAGAACACGGGTTTTCATGGGATCAATTCTTCACTTAAGATCTGATAATGACACCGAATCGCTCACAACGTCACGGTGGCTCTTTTCTGCTCATCAAGGTATTCTTGTGACTGCATTTCTTGCAGTCTTGAAACCGTGCGATGAAACTCATTTGACATGGGACCTTCAGTGTATAGCGCCTCAGGCTCGCAAGCCGCCGATATGACTAATTTGACCTTGTGGTCATAAAGCACATCAATTAGCCAAGTAAAGCGCCTAGCCTCAGAGGCATGACGCGGTTTCATCTGTGGCACCCCTGACAGAATAATCGCATGGAAACGACTGGCCAATTCCAAATAATCGTTCTGCGAGCGTGGCCCTGCGCACAGTGTCTCAAAGTCAAACCACACGACGCTGCCCGAACGGGCAACCGATCTTATTTCACGATGCTCGATTGAAATAACTGGGTCGAGCGCTGGCGTATCAGACAGCGCATCAAAAGTCTGTTGCAGCGCTTTTTGGGCGGCCTCATCCAAGGGGCTGTGATAGCACTGGACCTGTTCAAGCGCACGTCGTCGGTAGTCAATCCCACTGTCTACATTCAACACATCCATGCGATTAAGAATGAGTTCAATGGCGGGTAAGATCCGGTCACGGTGCAAGCCATCAGGGTACAGTTTGCTAGGCTCATAGTTTGAGGTCATGACAAACGATGTGCCACGATTAAACAGGCCGAGCAATAATTTGTACAGAATCATGGCGTCAGCCACGTCAGAGACATGGAACTCATCAAAACAGATCAGCCGATAACGCTTTGCTATCCGCTTGGCCACCTCATCAAGCGGATCTTGCTGCCCTCTGACCTCTTCGAGCTGGCGATGGATGCTGCGCATAAACTCATGAAAATGCACGCGTGTTTTGCGCACCACCGGCACCGAGGTGTAAAAGGCATCCATCAAAAAGCTTTTGCCTCTTCCCACACCGCCCCACAGATAGACCCCAGTGGGTACTTTGGCTGGTCGCAAGAGTTTCTTCAAAACATTCGAGCGTTGGCGCCTAAAAGCAATCCAATCATCAAAATAAACTTGAAGGCGTGCCACGGCTTGAAGCTGTGCCGAGTCGGCTGAGAAGCCCTTTTCTTGCAGTGCTTTGTCGTAGTAATCAGTAACGTTCATGGCTTTACAGTAAAAGGGCACTGATCCCGCAGGACAGTGCCCATCAAGAACATCACGCCTGAATTGATTTAGAAATTCAAGGCACGCTTGTCAACGGCCAATGCCGCTTCTTTCATGGCTTCAGACAATGTGGGGTGCGCGTGACAGATTCGTGCAATATCCTCGGCAGCCCCTCGGAATTCCATGATGGTGACCGCCTCGGCAATCAACTCAGAGGCCATTGGACCAATCACGTGCACACCAAGCACCTCATCAGTCTGGGCATGTGCCAGCACCTTGACCATACCCGTGGTATCACCTAGCGCACGTGCGCGTCCATTGGCCAAAAACGGGAAGGAACCTGATTTGTACTCAATCCCAGCCGCTTTGAGTTCTTGTTCGTTTTGACCAACCCAAGCTATTTCGGGCGAAGTGTAAATGACCCAAGGGATGGTGTTGAAGTTAACGTGTCCAAGCTGGCCAGCCATGCGTTCAGCAACCGCCACACCCTCTTCTTCGGCCTTGTGGGCAAGCATTGGCCCACGAACCACATCACCCACAGCCCAGACGTTTTCTAGGTTGGTCTTGCAGTGGTCATCAACGATCACAAAGCCACGCTCATCGAGCTTAAGGCCAACAGCCTCTGCCCCGAGACCGCCAGTGTAAGGAACCCGACCAATCGACACAATCAACTTATCCACCAACAGTTTTTGTTCCTGGCCGGCTGCATCTGTCCAGTCAATGCTCACTTGGCGCGCCGTGCGACTAATGTCGCTGATTTTGGCGCCCATGTTGATTTTCAAGCCTTGCTTTTGGAAGATCTTGAACGCTTCTTTGGCAATGGTCTGATCCACGGCAGCCAGAAACTCAGGCATCGCCTCAAGCACTGTCACTTCAGCGCCCAGACGACGCCAAACGCTACCCATCTCTAGACCAATGACACCCGCACCAATCACACCCAAACGTTTGGGCACAGCGCCAATATTCAGTGCACCGTCGTTGGACAAGACTTGTTTTTCATCGAAATCCAGCCCAGGCAACGCGCGCGCTGACGACCCTGTGGCAACGACCACGTGCTTGGCAATCAGGTCTTCCTCAGCGGTGCCGCTGACCTTGATTTGCCAACCCTCTGCTGATTTGCCAACAAATGAACCTTTGCCATGAAAAAATGCAATCTTATTCTTTTTAAATAGATAAAGAATACCGTCGTTGTTTTGCTTGACCACCTCATTTTTGCGACCCAGCATACGATCAAGCTTTAACGACACACCCTGACATTCAATGCCATGCTCGGCAAAATGATGGTTGGCTTGGTCAAAATGCTCAGACGACTGCAACAACGCTTTTGAAGGAATACAACCCACATTGGTACAAGTACCACCGGGAGCGGGATTGCCATCGCCGTTTTGCCACGCATCCACACAAGCGACCTTCATTCCCAACTGAGAAGCACGGATGGCGGCAATATAGCCGCCAGGGCCAGCACCAATCACCACCAAATCAAATTGTTTAGACATGAACCTTCCGTATTAGATTTCTAGCAACATGCGTTGTGGGTCTTCGAGCGCTTCCTTCATGGCTACCAAGCCGAGGACCGCTTCGCGACCATCAATCAGGCGGTGATCGTATGACAAGGCCAAGTAGTTCATCGGCCGAACGACAACCTGGCCGTTCTCGACAACGGCACGGTCTTTGGTTGCGTGCACACCCAAAATGGCTGCCTGTGGCGGATTGATGATCGGTGTGGACAACATCGAACCAAAAACACCACCATTGGAAATCGAGAAGGTACCGCCCGTCATCTCTTCGATGCCCAGCTTACCATCAGCGGCACGACGACCAAAATCAGCAATTGCCTTTTCAATATCGGCAATGGTCATTTGGTCGGCATTTCGCAAGATGGGAACCACCAACCCGCGCGGGCTGCCGACAGCAATGCCGATATCAAAGTAGCCGTGATAAATGATGTCTTTACCATCAATTGAGGCATTGATTAATGGATAACGCTTCAAGGCAGCAATCGCGGCTTTGACAAAAAACGACATAAACCCAAGCTTCACCCCGTGTTCTTTTTCGAATTTGTCCTTGTAGCGGTTGCGTAACTCAATGATGCCCTGCATGTTGACTTCGTTAAAAGTCGTCAGGATGGCGTTTTGTTGTTGCGATTGCAACAAACGCTCTGCGATTCGGGCACGCAAGCGGCTCATTGGCACACGCTGTTCAGCACGACCATCTAGCGATACCGGCATGGGCTGTGCCGTAACGGGAGCTGCTGCCATTGGTGCTGCTGGTGCTGGCTGCGCAGACAGCGCATCAGCCTTGGTCACACGTCCATCTCGGCCAGACCCAGACATCCCCTGTGCACTCATGCCTTTCTCGGCCAGAATCTTGTTGGCGGCCGGTGAGGCCACGCCGGCTGCACCGGCCGATGTTGGCGCAGCTGCTACTGGTGCTGTCACAGGCGTACTGGTAGCAACAGCCGGCACTGCTGCTGGTGCTGCTGTGGCTTTGGCTGCTGTGTCAATCTTGGCCAACAGCTCGCCTGACGCCACCAAACTACCATCACCCTTCACGATCTCGGTGAGCACCCCGGATGCTGGCGCTGGCACTTCAAGCACCACTTTGTCCGTTTCAACCTCAATCAAAATCTCGTCAGCTTCTACAAAGCTGCCAGCGGCTTTCTTCCAAGTCAAAAGCGTTGCTTCAGAAACCGATTCAGACAGTTGGGGAACCACTACTTCAGAAATAGACATATCAAATTTTCCGTAAATAAAATTCGTCGTAAAGCGAGACGTGTTTACTTTGTCAGCACAAAGGACTTAAAGCGATTGAAGGCCTGATCAATCAACGCTTTTTGTTGCTCTTGGTGCTTGGCGAGGTATCCAACAGCCGGTGACGCTGATGCAGGGCGGCCAGAATAGGCGAGCTTTTGACCAGGCGACATATTGCCAAAGAGATGATGCTCGACATAAAACCAAGCGCCTTGATTTTGTGGCTCGTCTTGCACCCAGACCACCTCAGTGGCTTTTGGATATTTACGCAGTTCGGTCTCAAATGTTTTGTGTGCGAATGGGTAGATTTGCTCCACTCGAATAATGGCAACGTTATTGGCTTTTCTTTCAGCACGAGCATTGACCAAATCGTAATAAACCTTGCCCGAACAGGCCAACACCCGCTTAACGTTAGCAGGATTAATATCCTTATCGACTTCACCTATAACGGAACGAAAGCGGTCTGTTGCCAAGTCTTTTAATGGTGAACCCGCATCCTTGTTACGCAACAATGACTTGGGTGTCATGATGACCAATGGTTTACGGAACTTGCGGATCATTTGACGTCGCAACAGATGGAAAATTTGAGCTGCCGTGGTCGGCTGCACCACCTGGATGTTGTTGTCCGCACAAAGTTGCAAGAACCGTTCGATGCGGGCCGAAGAGTGCTCAGGTCCCTGACCCTCATAGCCATGTGGCAACATCATGGTTAGACCTGACTGGCGACCCCACTTGGCTTCGCCCGAAGAAATAAACTGATCAATCACCACTTGGGCACCATTGACGAAGTCGCCAAATTGCGCCTCCCAAATGGTTAGTGTGTTCGGGTCAGCGCACGAGTAACCGTACTCAAATCCCAACACCGCCTCTTCAGATAGCACCGAGTCAATAACCGTGAAAGGGGCCTGCCCCTCGATCACGTTTTGAAGTGGCAAGTAAACGCCATCGTTCCAGCGCTCACGGTTTTGATCATGCAACACAGCGTGCCGGTGGGTAAATGTGCCGCGGCCCGAGTCTTGCCCCGTGATGCGCACGGCGTACCCAGAGGCCACCAAAGTGGCAAATGCCAAGTGTTCACCCATGCCCCAGTCGAGGTTGAGCTCGCCTAGCGCCATGGCACGACGGTCTTTGAGCAACTTATTGACCAAAGAGTGCGGTGTAAAGCCATCTGGCACCGAAGTGATTCGTTCACCAATGCGCTTAAGCTCCGCTAGGGGCACAGCGGTATCGGCCTGATCAGTCCACTTCGCACCAATGTAACCAGACCAGTCGATTGAGTACTTGCTCTTGTAATCGGTCAGAACGGGTTCAATGGTGCGGCCCCCGTCTTCCATCAGTTGGCGATAGGAATGAACCAAGGCATCACCACCGCCTTCGGGTAGAACACCTTGGGCAATAAGTTTATCCGCGTAGAGTTTTCGCGTGCCCGGGTGCTGACCAATGCGCTTGTACATCAGCGGCTGAGTCAATGAAGGGGTGTCTTGTTCATTGTGACCCAACTTACGGAAGCAGACGATATCGATAACAACATCGCGGCCGAACTGCATCCGGAAATCCAAGGCCAAACGTGAGGCAAACACCACCGCTTCCGGATCATCGCCATTGACGTGAAAAACCGGTGCCTCAATCATCTTGGCCACATCGGTGCAGTAAATCGTCGAGCGAGTGTCACGAGGGTCTGAGGTGGTAAAGCCAATTTGGTTGTTAATGACCACATGTAATGTGCCGCCTGTGCCATAGCCTCGGGTCATGGCCAAGTTCAACGTTTCCATCACCACACCTTGACCCGCAAAGGCGGCATCGCCATGCACCAAAATAGGTAACACTTGTTTACCATGCTCGTCGCCGCGACGTTCTTGGCGCGCACGGACGCTGCCCTCAACCACAGGATTAACAATTTCAAGGTGCGACGGATTAAAAGCCAAGGACAAGTGAACCGGACCACCGCGGGTCGAGAGATCACTTGAAAAACCATTGTGATATTTCACATCACCGTCAGTCAAACCTTCGGCGTGCTTGCCCTCAAATTCAGCAAACAACTCACCTGGCATTTTGCCCATGATATTGACCAAAACGTTCAAGCGTCCGCGGTGAGCCATACCCACCACGATTTCTTGAATGCCACTAACACCAGCATGGTTCACCAGCTCGTCCATCGAGGCAATGAAACTTTCACCACCTTCAAGTGAGAATCGCTTTTGACCAACGTATTTGGTATGCAGAAAACGCTCCAAACCTTCAGACTCTGTTAACTGCTGCAAAATGTTGCACTTTTCTTCGTTTGTGTATGACGGGGCGCTACGAATAGATTCAAGGCGTTGCTGAATCCAACGTTTGACGACCGGGTCAGAGCAGTGCATGAACTCCACGCCAATCGAGCGGCAATAGGTGTCGCGAAGCGCTTTGATAATCTGACGCAGCGTCATGGTGCTGTCAGACGTAAAGTACGTATTGGTTGCAGAAAACTCTTGATCCATATCGACTTCGCTGAGCCCATAAAATGCGGGATCAAGCTCAGGAATCTCATCACGGTCGTGCTGTTTAAGTGGGTCTAGTTCAGCCCAGCGTGAGCCCAAGGACCGATAAGCGGCAATTAAAGATTGAACGTGCAGCTGTTTGGAAGCAACCGTCAAATCGAGTTGTTGCGTTGCTTGAGCAAAACTGCCTTGCTTGGCACGCTGAACAAATGCATCAACGATAGGTGCGTGTGGCTGATCACGAGTCAGTTCTTGACCGTCTGTGGCAGGCTGATGCTGCAACTGATCAAAATAACTGCGCCAATTGTCAGGCACTGACCCGGGATTGTTTAAATAAGATTCGTAGAGCTCTTCTACGTAAGGGGCATTGCCACCAAAAAGATACGAGTTTTCTAACGCTTCGTTATGCGAGGACATTGATTGCTTCACCTAGACGGGTGTTTCACCCGATATGATGCAGGGAACCTTCCGCTTACACGGCCTAACCGGTTTGCGGATAGCGGGGCAGAAGGCACTGGAATAGCCTAAATAGCCATAAAAAATTGTAGCGCATCGTTGCACCTGACAGTCAGCTAAGAAGAATATATTTGCGAATAAGTCGTTTATTCGATGCTGCGCCGCTGAAAAACACCCCCCCGCAGGCCCTCACTTTTTCGGGCTTGTTTGCTCTAAATTGCCCTGGTTTATCCATTCAAAATGACGTCACCAAAGAATGTCGCTAAGAACAAACAGATGATTGAGCTTTTTCTCGCCTACCTTGCGTGCAGGGCAAAACCCCATTACGGAGCGGTTTGAAGGACACAAGGCCAATGATTTATTTTGTTCTACAGCGCACAATCTCATGCGCCAAGCGCTTTGACTGTTATGTTGCGAAATCGAGCATCGACTGCTCACCACATCGTTCTCAAGGCAAGGCATCAGGCACTCGAGCGGTGTTGGGTTTAGACAACATCAACGTGTCCCACGCCCCAATTGGTCGGTCAAATGAACAGCAAATGATGACGGTAATTGCAGAAAGAAAGAAAAACAACCAAACCACCTCGAGGGTGGCTTGGTTGTTTGAATAGCTTCCAGTGATGCGTCGAGGTGTGCGCTAGAAATACTTCGATCTAGCGAGTCTCTCTGATTGCGACCTACTTCTTTTTATACTGACGCGATGATTCACCGCTATAGATCTGGCGTGGGCGACCAATCTTGTACTCTGGATCGGACAACATTTCATTCCACTGCGCAATCCACCCAACGGTGCGAGCCAAGGAAAAAATCGCGGTGAACAATGCTGTTGGAATACCAATCGCGCGCTGAACAATACCCGAATAAAAATCCACATTTGGATACAACTTGCGTTCAACGAAGTACGGATCCTCAAGCGCGATTCGCTCGAGCTCCATGGCCAACTTGAACAACGGATCGCTTTCTAAGCCAAGTGAGGCCAACACTTCTTTGCAAGTTTGCTGCATCAGTTTGGCTCGAGGGTCATAGTTTTTGTAGACTCGGTGACCAAAACCCATCAAACGAACGCCTGAGTTTTTGTCCTTGACTTGCTCCATGAACTCGCCAACTTTCGCCATGCCACCGTTGGCCTGAATTTCTTCCAACATATTCAAGCACGCTTCATTGGCGCCACCATGCGCAGGACCCCAAAGGCAAGCCACACCTGCGGCAATGGCCGCAAATGGGTTGGTTCCCGAAGAGCCACACAACCGAACGGTTGATGTCGACGCGTTTTGCTCATGATCGGCATGCAGAATAAAAATACGGTCCAATGCTTTTTCAACCACCGGATTAACAACGTACTCCTCGCAAGGGTTGGCAAACATCATGCGCAAGAAGTTACCGGTGTAGCTCAAATTGTTTTGCGGATAGACGTATGGCTGTCCAATCGAATATTTGTAGGCCATGGCCACAAGTGTCGGCATCTTGGCGATTAAGCGAATGGCTGAAATATGCCGATGCATTGGATTCGTAATGTCGGTTGAGTCGTGATAAAAAGCCGACAAACCACCCACCAAACCCGTCAAAACGGCCATCGGGTGCGCATCACGACGGAATCCGCGCAGAAAAAAGTGCATCTGCTCGTTGACCATCGTGTGACGGGTCACCTGGTTATCGAAATCTTTTTTCTGTTCGCCATCCGGCAAATCCCCATTCAGAATGAGGTAGCAAATGTCCATGAAATCACAGTTAACGGCTAACTGTTCAATGGGGTAACCGCGATAAAGCAATTCACCTTTATCGCCGTCAATGTAGGTGATCGATGATTGGCATGCCGCTGTCGACATGAAGCCAGGATCGTAAGTAAACAGCCCTGTCTGACCGTACAACTTGCGGATGTCGATGACATCAGGCCCAACGCTACCAGAATAGACGGGAAGATCCATGGATGGTTTGCCGTTGGAAAACGACAGCGTGGCTTTGGTATCAGACAGTTTCATCAGATATTTCCTCGTTTGATACGAGGGTCACGCTGCGCGAAGACGTCTGAGCACATCGTGAACCTCAGGACTATCTAGCTCGCCTTCAGGCTCAGAGCGAGACAGCAACATTTGCAATAAATCGTTATCACCTAGCGCCATGATTTTAACTAGCCCATCAATGTCACGATCGGTTAACTCTTCTTCGTGGGCGTCCAAAAAACGGGTAATAATCAGGTCGTTTTCCAAGAGACCACGCCGAGAGCGCCACCGAAGTCGCGTTCTCTCAAGTTTTGTTAAATCACCCATACCCGTTTTTTGACTCACTATACCGTACGGCGGACCAGCATTTCTTTGATCTTGCCAATCGCTTTTGTTGGATTCAATCCTTTTGGACACACATCCACGCAATTCATAATGGTGTGGCAACGGAACAAACGGTAGGGATCTTCTAGGTTATCGAGACGCTCTGCCGTGGCTTGATCACGGCTATCGGCAATAAACCGATAAGCCTGTAACAAGCCCGCTGGGCCCACAAATTTGTCTGGGTTCCACCAAAAAGATGGGCATGAGGTCGAGCAGCAGGCACAGAGAATGCATTCGTAAAGGCCATTGAGCTCTTCGCGAGCTTCTGGCGATTGCAAGCGCTCTTTTTCAGGTGGTGGCGTGTCATTGATCAAATAAGGCTTGATTGAATGATACTGATTGAAGAAATGCGTCATGTCCACGATCAAATCACGGATAACCGGCAAACCTGGTAAGGGACGCAAAACAATGGGCTGCTTAAGCTCGTTTAAGTTGGTGGTGCAAGCCAAGCCGTTCTTACCATTGATGTTCATCGCGTCTGAGCCACAAACGCCCTCACGGCAAGAACGTCTGAGCGCCAGACTGTCATCAACGTCCAGCTTAATGCGCAGCAGTGCGTCAAGCAACATCTTGTCCGTTGGCTCGAGCTCGACTTCGAGCTTCTGCATATAAGGACGATCGTCTTTGTCAGGATCGTAGCGATAGATTTCGAACTTGATTACTCTTTTGGTGCTCATCATTTATCCCCGATTCTAATCAGAACGTACGCGTTTTGGGTGGGAAGCTCTCAACTGTCAATGGCGTCAACTGCACTGGCTTGTAATCCAACGTATTGCCATTTGTGTTCCAAAGCGTGTGCTTCATCCAAGTCTCATCGTTGCGCTCAGGAAAATCGTCTAGCGCGTGTGCGCCACGGCTTTCATGTCTGGCGGCCGCTGAGTGGATGGTTGCGCGTGCCACATCGATCATGTTTTCCAACTCAAGCGCCTCGATGCGAGCCGTGTTGAAAACCTGTGACTTGTCTTTGTAGGCAACGTTGGCAACCCGATTGGCTAGTTCGTCAATCATGTCACAGCCTTCTTGCAACATCGCTAGCGTGCGGAAAACACCACAATGTTTTTGCATGGTGTCACGGATGGCTTGACCGACTTCTTGAGTACGCTCACCCGTGGTGCGCGACTCAAGCTTATTGAAGCGATCCAACGACTGCTGAACGGACTCAACGGGCAAGTCTTGATGAGCGTGCTGGTTCTCAGGATGCGAAGCCACAATGTGATTGCCCGCTGCACGACCAAACACAATCAAATCGAGCAAGGAGTTCGTGCCCAAACGGTTGGCACCGTGCACCGATACCGCAGCCACTTCACCGATGGCGTACAAGCCATTGACAACCTTGGACTCGCCATTTTCCCAACTGACAACTTGGCCGTGGTAGTTCGCAGGAATACCGCCCATCTGGTAGTGAATGGTTGGAATCACGGGTATCGGATCACGTATGGGATCAACGTTAGCAAATTTGATTGCAATTTCGCGAATCGATGGCAAACGCTTATTGATCGTATCAGCGCCAAGGTGATCAAGCTTAAGCTCAATGTAGTCACCATTTGGACCGCAACCACGGCCTTCCTTGATTTCTTGGTCCATGCAACGAGACACAAAGTCACGGGGCGCCAAGTCTTTCATGGTTGGCGCATAACGCTCCATAAAACGCTCGCCGTCTTTGTTTAGCAAAATACCGCCCTCACCACGAACACCCTCGGTCACCAACACGCCAGCACCGGCTACGCCGGTGGGGTGAAACTGCCAAAACTCCATGTCCTGTAGCGCGACGCCGGCACGTGCGGCCATGCCCATGCCGTCGCCGGTATTGATAAAAGCATTGGTCGATGCGGCCCAAATACGCCCGGCACCGCCAGTCGCGATTACTGTCGTCTTGGCTTCGAGGATGTAAATGTCACCCGTTTCCATTTCCAGCGCGGTAACACCAAGCACGTCGCCGTCATCGTTACGAATGAGGTCAAGTGCCATCCACTCAACGAAAAATTGCGTGCGTGCGGCGACGTTTCGCTGGTAAAGCGTATGAAGTAACGCGTGACCGGTACGGTCTGCGGCCGCACAGGCGCGTTGCACAGGCTTTTCACCAAAGTTCGCGGAGTGTCCGCCAAAAGGGCGCTGGTAAATGGTGCCGTCAGGGTTGCGGTCAAAAGGCATGCCAAAATGCTCAAGCTCATAAACGGCGTTGGGCGCCTCACGACACATGAACTCAATCGCGTCTTGATCCCCCAGCCAGTCCGAACCTTTGACCGTATCGTACATATGCCAGTACCAATGATCTTCACTCATGTTGCCGAGCGACGCACCAATACCGCCTTGTGCTGCTACGGTGTGCGAGCGTGTAGGAAACACTTTGGAAAGAACGGCAACTGACAAACCGGCGTTAGCCAGTTGCAAGGAGCAACGCATGCCGGATCCGCCGGCACCCACGACCACCACATCAAACTGGCGGCGAGGTAATGATTTCATATCAACAACCACGGTTTAAGCTCCCCAGAGAATGACGACAAAATAAATAACCGAACCCACCAACCACAGAACAGTCAGTACCTGTAATCCCAGCCGAATACCGGTGGGCTTGACATAATCCATCCAAATGTCTCGTACCCCAATGTAGGCGTGCCAACCCAGCGAGAAAAAAGCCAGAGTGGCTAACAATTGACCCAGCGGAAACCCACCAACGCTGAAAGTAAATAGATTGCGCCAAGCCTCGTAAGTGAATCCCGGCATCATTAAGATACCAACAAACAAGACAACCGCATAAATCGCATTAATAACCGCTGTTACTCGCTGGATGACGAAATCACCAATGCCGTAATGCGCACCGACCACAAGACGCTTGGCGCCAATTCTTTCCGGTGATCCCATGATCAAAATACTCCAAAAAGTTTGAGACCAAAGACCAATGTCAAAGCGAGGCTAACCCCGAAAACAACACCAGCACTCTTTTTTGCGGCATGCTTTTCCAATCCATGGTGCAGATCAAGTGCCAAATAACGGATGCCAGCGCAGAAGTGGTGCAGAAACCCCCAAAGCAAAACCAACAAAATCAATTTCGTGATTATCATCCCAGTCACTGCACCCAAGGCCGTAAAACCCTGTTCTGATGTAAAGCTCATGGCAAACAAGGGGAGTACGACTGTTGGTAACGCCAAAAAAAGTAGTGCGCCGCTGATTCGGTGCAGAATCGACAATATGCCGGCCAAGGGCAGACGGTAATTAATCAGTTGCCACACGTTAATGTTGCGAAACTGTGGGCGCCGCTTTGCAGCACGTTCAGACATAAAGGCCTCTGCAGGTAGTCAAAATTGATTTGTTGAAATGAGTTTATTGCAATAATGCTTGCTGTGTATTTTCTCTATTTAGCAGTCTCAGCTCAAATTGAAAATTTTACGTTTTAAATCAGAGCGTTACGATAAAAATACTCATCAGTCAGATAGTGACCATTGCGTAATTCTACCGCACGATCGCCGTAAGTATAAGAAACCCTATCAACCCTAAGCAAGGGATAGTCAGTCGTGATGTTCAGCAGGCTAGCCACGTCCTCAGGCGCCGGCACTGCTCGTACCTTTTCGTCGGCGCGAACCATGCTCACGCCAAACTTAGATTCAAACAAACCGTATAGGGGGCCTGGGTTTTCTTGCAAAACGGCCATTGAAAGCCCATTGAACGAGGCCGCTGGCAGGTAGATGTCGTCGATCAGCGTTGGTTTGCCTTCGAAGGACAGTAGCCGACGGATATAAATGAGTGCGTCGCCAGCCCTGAGCTCCAGAGCCTTGGCTGAATCGACGCCGGCCCTGACCTTTCGGCACCAAAGGATCTCACTTTTCCCCGGTACTGCTTCGCCCTCAATGGGATTTAAGCGCAAGAACCGGAACCGCACGATGGGTTCATGGTGCGTGGCAACAAAGGTGCCTTTGCCTTGGCGACGGATTAAGATGTGTTCGGATGCCAATTCATCGATGGCCTTTCGCACCGTGCCCTGACTGACGTGATAGCGGCTGGCCAGCTCAAACTCACTTGGAATAGCCTCACCGGGCTTCCACTCGCCGCGCTCAAGCGACTGCAGCAGCAGTTGTCGTATTTGTTGATACAGCGGGCTAAAGGCCGCAGGCGAGTCTCGTCGCGGGCTAGCGCTATCCAACGGCTCGGTCCCAGGTTGACCCATCAATAAATGCCTAAGGTGAATGAAACGAATGCCAAATTGTCCCACAGCCAGATCAAAAATGCCATGATCTTATGTCTTATATAAGATATAAGACTATTGACTGGCCTGTCATGCCTCGTCTAAACTTTCCCTCATTCTTGCACCGGATCCTAGTGATCAAAAGGGCTAAACTGAATTAGCTTTATTTTCTGTCAAATAACACTTTTTACTACTCTACTCGGAGACCGATATGTCAAAACCTGCAATGCGTGTTGCGGTTACAGGCGCCGCCGGCCAAATTGGTTATGCGTTGCTGTTTAGAATCGCGTCCGGCGAAATGCTGGGTAAAGACCAACCCGTGATCCTACAACTGCTTGAGATCCCTGAGGAGAAGGCACAAAAAGCGCTCAAGGGGGTCATGATGGAGCTAGATGACTGCGCGTTTCCGCTGCTGCAATCCATGTCAGCCCACAGCGATCCCAAAGAGGCCTTTAAAGATGTTGAAGTGGCCCTTTTGGTTGGTTCACGTCCACGCGGCCCAGGCATGGAGCGCAAAGACCTGTTAACGGTCAATGCACAGATCTTTACCGTGCAGGGTCAAGCGCTAAACGCGGTTGCCAATCGCAATGTACGTGTCTTGGTTGTGGGTAACCCTGCCAACACCAACGCTTACATCGCCATGAAATCAGCACCTGATTTGTCAGCCAGCAATTTCACCGCCATGCTTCGTTTAGACCATAACCGGGCGCTGTCGCAATTGGCGGCTAAGCTCGGTCGCCCTGTGGCAGACATTCAAAAGCTTGCCGTATGGGGCAATCACTCACCCACCATGTACCCCGATTACCGCTTTGCGACTGTCGGTGGCCAAAATGTTGCAAAGATCATCAACGACGATGTCTGGAATCGCGACACCTTCTTGCCAACGGTCGGCAAACGCGGCGCCGCCATTATCGAAGCACGTGGCTTATCCTCAGCGGCATCGGCCGCCAATGCGGCCATTGATCACATCCGCGATTGGGTCATGGGCACCAATGGCAAATGGGTCACGATGGGGATCCCCTCAGATGGCTCTTACGGCATCCCTGAAGGCATCATGTATGGCGTTCCGGTGACTTGCGAAGCCGGGCAATACCACCGCGTGAAAGATCTTGAAATCGATGCGTTCTCTCGCGAGCGCATGGACTTAACACTGAAAGAGCTTTTAGAAGAGCGCGACGGCGTTGCTGACTTGCTGAAGTAATAAGAAAATAGCCTGCTATCGCAACACCATGGCAGGCTATTTTTTCGCTTTGTCCGCTTGATAGCCAACTAACCCCACGATAGCAACACTGACTCAGGAAACCAACCATGACTTCAACTGCCAGCGCCGGTTCAAAGTTCCGCACCGCTATAAAAGAAGAATCCCCCTTACAAATCATTGGCGCCATCAACGCCAATCATGCCCTCCTAGCCAAACGCGCGGGCTACAAAGCCATTTACCTCTCGGGTGGTGGTGTCGCAGCTGGATCGCTTGGCTTGCCTGACTTGGGCATCAATACCCTAGACGATGTGCTCACAGACGTGCGACGCATCACCGACGTCTGTGACATACCATTACTTGTCGATATCGACACGGGTTTTGGGCCTTCTGCGTTCAATATTGCGCGAACAATCAAAAGCTTGATCAAGTTTGGTGCAGCAGCTTGCCACATTGAGGACCAAGTGGGCGCCAAACGTTGTGGTCACCGTCCCGGCAAAGAAGTTGTCTCGACTGAGGAAATGCGTGACCGCGTGAAAGCAGCTGCTGACGCCAGAACCGATGAAAATTTTTTCATCATTGCACGAACCGACGCCATCGCCTCACATGGCGTGGATGCTGCGATTGAACGTTCTATTGCTTGCGCAGAAGCAGGTGCAGATGCCATTTTTGCGGAAGCCGCGTACGACCTCCCAACCTACGAAAAATTTGTCAAAGCACTCAAGGTCCCTGTGCTGGCGAACATCACGGAGTTCGGCAAGACACCGCTGTTCACCGTTGAAGAACTGAAATCAGTGGGCGTTGGCATGGTGCTCTACCCCCTGTCAGCCTTCAGGGCCATGAACAAAGCGGCTGAAACGGTATACGAGACCATTCGACGTGATGGTCACCAAAAAAATATTGTTGGCATGATGCAAACCCGCGACGAACTTTACGATCGAATCGGGTACCACGTCTATGAGCAACAGCTCGATCAACTATTCGAACAAGGCAAGTCCTGATTTACCAAGGAGTTTCACATGGCTACTTCCAAAAAAACCGCTGCTACAAAAACCAAAGTCGCTGCCGATCCCGTGGTGCCCAAGCCCAAGAAATCGGTGGCGCTCTCTGGTGTCGTGGCTGGCAATACCGCCCTTTGCACCGTCGGGCGCACTGGCAACGACCTGCACTACCGCGGCTACGATATTCTCGACTTCGCCGATGTTTGCGAATTCGAAGAAGTGGCTCACCTACTCATTCACGGCACTCTGCCTAACAAATTTGAGCTTGCAGCATATAAAGAAAAGCTTCGAGCATTGCGTGGCTTACCCGCACAAGTGCAAGCCGCAATGGAAGCGCTACCAGCAGCCAGCCACCCCATGGATGTGATGCGTACAGCCACTTCTGTTCTTGGTTGCGTTTTGCCCGAGAAAGACGATCACAACACGCCTGGCGCCAAAGACATCGCCGATCGCTTGATGGCCTGCTTGGGTTCCGCCCTGCTTTACTGGTATCACTACAGCCATAACGGCAGGATTGTTGATGTCCAAACTGACGATGACTCGATCGGCGGGCATTTCCTGCATGTGCTGCACGGTAAACAACCCGACCAGTCATGGGTTCGTGCCATGCACACGTCATTGATTTTGTATGCAGAACACGAATTCAATGCCTCAACCTTTGCCAGCCGAGTGATTGCGGGCACGGGTTCAGACATGTATTCGGCCATCACCGGCGCAATAGGCGCCTTGCGTGGGCCTAAGCACGGTGGCGCCAACGAAGTGGCGTTTGAAGTACAAAAGCGCTACGAAACGCCCGACGAGGCAGAAGCTGACGTTCGTCGCCGTATCGAAAACCGGGAAGTCGTGATTGGCTTTGGGCACCCCGTCTACACCATCTCCGATCCTCGGAACAAGGTCATCAAAGCTGTGGCACATCGCCTGTCGAAAAAAGCAGGTAACACCAAGATGTTCGACATCGCCGAACGGCTTGAGACCGTGATGTGGGATGCCAAAAAAATGTTTCCTAATTTGGACTGGTTTTCTGCTGTTTCGTATCACATGATGGGTGTGCCAACGTCAATGTTTACGCCATTGTTTGTGATCGCCCGCACCGCTGGCTGGGCGGCCCATGTGATTGAGCAACGCATCGACAACAAGATCATTCGTCCAACGGCCAACTACACTGGCCCCGAAAACCTGACGTTCGTGCCAATTGCCAAACGCAAGTAAACCTGCAAAACCATCGCGGGGGGGGCCCCGCGATCAGTAACAGCACTGTTGTTTTGATTCGCCTTTTTATTCTGCCGAGACTGCCATGAACACTGCGTATCGCAAATCACTGCCCGGAACCGCGCTCGACTATTTCGATGCCCGCGAAGCGATTGATTCAATCCAGCCTGGTGCCTACGATACGCTGCCATACACCTCTCGAGTCCACGCCGAAAACTTGGTTCGGCGATGCGACCCGCTGATGCTAACCGATGCGCTGAAGCAACTGATAGAACGCAAGCGTGACCTTGATTTCCCGTGGTTCCCAGCGCGCGTTGTGTGTCACGACATTCTTGGCCAAACGGCCTTGGTTGATTTAGCAGGTTTGAGAGATGCGATTGCCGCTAGGGGCGGTGACCCCGCATTGGTCAATCCAGTGGTGCCCACGCAGCTGATTGTTGATCACTCGTTGGCCGTCGAAAGCGGTGGCGATGATCCCCAAGCCTTTGAAAAAAACCGGGCCATTGAAGACCGACGCAATGAAGATCGTTTTCACTTCATCAATTGGACCAAAAAAGCTTTTAAAAATGTTGATGTGATTCCACCCGGTAACGGCATCATGCACCAGATCAACCTCGAACGGATGTCACCCGTGGTGCACGCGCGTGACGGGGTCGCCTTTCCTGATACCTTGGTTGGTACTGACAGTCACACCCCCCATGTTGACGCGTTAGGTGTTATTGCCATCGGCGTGGGTGGATTAGAAGCCGAAAGCGTGATGCTCGGGCGCGCATCGTGGATGCGCTTGCCTGAAATCATCGGCGTGAAACTCACTGGTCGGTTGCAGTCAGGCATCACGGCCACAGACATGGTCTTGGCACTGACCGAGTTTTTACGCAACCAAAAAGTCGTCTCCTCTTATCTTGAGTTCTTCGGCGATGGAGCCTCGCACCTCACGCTTGGTGACCGCGCCACTATTTCGAACATGACACCAGAGTATGGCGCCACTGCGGCTATGTTTTATATCGACCAACAAACCATCGACTATCTGCGTCTGACCGGTCGTGAAGAGCCGCAAATCAAACTCGTTGAAATCTACGCCAAAGAAACGGGACTCTGGGCCGACAGCATGACCACCGCCCAATACGAGCGCGTGATTGAGTTTGATTTGTCATCAGTGCATCGAAATATTGCAGGCCCTTCAAACCCTCACCGACGTGTCGCGACCAGCGATCTGGCGGCCAACGGTATCTCAGGTGTCGTTGAAAACGAAGCTGGCCTGATGCCTGACGGCGCGGTCATCATCGCCGCCATCACCAGCTGCACCAACACCAGCAATCCGCATAACGTGATCTCGGCGGGTTTGCTCGCTCGTAACGCCAACGCGCGCGGTTTGACCCGCAAACCTTGGGTCAAAAGCTCACTGGCGCCTGGCTCAAAAACGGTTGAGCTTTACCTTAAAGATGCCCAGTTACTCACTGAACTTGAAAAGTTGGGTTTCGGTATTGTGGCCTTTGCTTGCACCACCTGTAATGGCATGAGTGGCGCGCTTGACCCCAAAATCCAGCAAGAAATCATCGATCGCGACTTGTATGCCACGGCCGTTTTATCAGGCAACCGTAACTTTGATGGCCGTATCCATCCCTATGCCAAGCAAGCCTTTCTGGCATCCCCCGCCCTAGTGGTGGCCTACGCCATTGCAGGCACGATTCGCTTTGATATTGAAAAAGATATTCTGGGTTTTGACCCACAAGGAAATCCCGTCACGCTAAAAGACATCTGGCCATCCGACGCGGAAATCGCTGCTGTCGTGGCCGCGAGCGTTAAACCAGCGCAGTTTCGTAAAGTGTACGAACCCATGTTCGCCGCGAGCGTCCAAAGTGGCGAGTCGGTGAGCCCGCTATATGCTTGGCGTTCACAAAGCACTTACATTCGTCGTCCACCCTACTGGGAAGGCGCTTTGGCTGGGCAACGGGCACTCACGGGTATGCGGCCGCTGGCCGTCCTGGGTGACAACATCACCACCGATCACTTGTCGCCCTCGAACGCCATCATGCTCGACAGCGCCGCTGGCGAGTATTTGGCCAAAATGGGATTGCCCGAAGAAGATTTCAACTCTTACGCCACTCACCGTGGTGACCACTTGACCGCTCAACGCGCAACATTTGCCAACCCAAAGTTGCTCAACGAGATGGTGCTTGAAAATGGCAAGGTAAAGCAAGGCTCCCTGGCTCGCATTGAGCCTGAAGGCCAAATCACTCGCATGTGGGAAGCGATTGAAACCTACATCAATCGCAAGCAACCGCTTATCATCATTGCCGGAGCTGACTACGGCCAAGGTTCATCGCGCGACTGGGCAGCCAAGGGCGTGCGTTTGGCTGGTGTCGAGGCGATCGCAGCCGAAGGGTTTGAACGCATTCACCGCACCAATCTTGTCGGCATGGGGGTGTTGCCACTGGAATTCAAAGCCGGCACTGACCGCAAAACGCTAGCCATTGATGGCACCGAAACCTATGATGTGATTGGTGAACCCACGCCACGTGCGACGCTGACGCTGATCATTAATCGTAGAAATGGTGAAAAATATCAGGTGCCCGTGACTTGCCGGCTAGATACCGCTGAGGAAGTTTCGATTTACAAGGCGGGCGGTGTATTGCAACGTTTTGCCGAGGATTTCTTGGAGTCCGCTACTGCCCCTTGAGGCTTAGCTGCATGCCCAAGCTGAACCAACACTATCAATGGAATCTTTGCCATGACCCACGCACCTCAGATCAAAGTACCCGCCACTTACATGCGCGGAGGCACCAGCAAGGGTGTTTTCTTTCGCGTTGGAGACTTGCCCGAAGCGGCACAAACACCAGGGCCCGCTCGCGATGCGTTATTGATGCGCATCATCGGTAGCCCAGATCCTTACGAGAAGCAAATCGACGGCATGGGCGGGGCAACGTCAAGTACCAGCAAGACAGTCATTCTTTGCAAAAGTAGCCGCCCTGATCACGACATCGATTATTTGTTTGGGCAAGTGTCTATTGACAAAGCCTTTGTCGATTGGAGTGGCAACTGCGGCAACTTATCTGCCGCCGTCGGCCCCTTTGGTATCGCCAACGGTTTGGTCGATGCCAATCGAATTCCAGAAAACGGCGTGGCCATTGTGCGAATCTGGCAAGCCAATATCGGTAAGACCATCATTGCCCATGTGCCTATCACCAATGGACTGGTTCAGGAAACCGGTGATTTTGAGTTGGATGGGGTGACCTTTCCAGCCGCCGAAGTCGCGCTAGAGTTCATGGATCCAGCTGCTGAAGAAGACGGCGCAGCCGGCGCCCTATTTCCCACTGGCAATCTGATCGATGACTTAGATGTCCCAGGCGTGGGCACATTGAAGGCCACCATGATCAACGCTGGTATTCCGACGATCTTTTTAAACGCCGAAGCGATTGGTTACAAAGGGGTCGAATTGCAAGACGATATCAACGGCGACGCCCGTGCGTTGGCTATGTTTGAGACCATCCGAGCTCACGGTGCAGTGCGCATGGGCTTGATTAAGCACGTCGACGAGGCAGCCAAGCGCCAACACACGCCTAAAGTGGCGTTTGTTGCCAAACCATTGGACTACATCTCATCGAGCGCCAAGGCCATCAAAGCGCAGGACATTGACCTGTTGGTGCGCGCCATGTCGATGGGCAAGCTACATCATGCCATGATGGGCACAGCGGCAGTGGCCATTGGCACAGCTGCCGCCATCCCTGGCACACTGGTTAACTTAGCGGCAGGCGGCGGCAAGCTTGAGGCGGTGCGTTTTGGGCACCCATCAGGCACGCTCAGGGTGGGTGCAACCGCCGACCAAGTCAACGGACAGTGGTCGGTCAAGAAGGTCATGATGAGTCGTAGCGCTCGTGTTTTGATGGAAGGTCAGGTTCGCGTGCCAAGTGACACCTTTTAGAACCTCATCTCTGCCTCGACCTATCAAATTCAGCGCAGACCACGGATTGGAGTTGCCATGACGCATGACATCAGACACGAAACAAAACACCCCCGTTTCAGTACCTCGGTTGACGGGCATTTGTGTGTGCTGGACTACCAACTGGATGGCACGGTCATGACCATTACCCATACCGGCGTACCCGCTGCTGTCGGCGGAAAAGGCATTGCTGCCGCACTGACTCAAGTGGCGCTAGACACGGCACGACAAAACAAGTGGCGCGTGGTGCCCACTTGCTCATATGCCGCTGTCTATATTAAGCGCCACCCTGAATATGCTGAGCTACTAAACCAAGGAAAATCGTAAGTCTTATATAAGATATAAGACAGTTGCTTCCGTTTAGCCGTGGGCTTAAAATAAGGCATTACCAAGCCCGTTTATTTCCTCTTTCTTCAAAAGGCCAAACCCATGCTAGTAGCCTACCGTGAACATGTTGCCGAGCGCGCTGCGCTTGGAATCCCTCCGCTACCACTGACCGCCGCGCAAGTCGCTGAATTGATCGAGCTGATCAAATCGCCACCCAAAGGCGAAGAAGATTTTCTGGTAGACCTTTTGGTGAACCGGGTGCCGGCCGGCGTCGATGATGCCGCCAAGGTCAAAGCGTCTTACTTGGCAGCTTTGGCACATGGCACAGAAAAAAGCCCCGTGATCTCGCGTGAACGCGCCACTGAGCTCTTGGGCACCATGCTCGGCGGTTACAACATCGTGGCAATGGTTGAATTACTCGACGATGCTGTTGTGGGATCGATTGCCGCTGAAGGGCTTAAGAAGACATTGTTGATGTTTGATGCTTTCCATGACGTCAAAGAAAAAGCCGACAAAGGCAGTGCCAACGCCAAAAGTGTGATGCAAAGCTGGGCTGATGCCGAGTGGTTCACTAGCCGCCCTGAGTTTCCTCAAAGCGTAAAACTCACGGTTTTGAAAGTGACTGGCGAAACCAACACCGACGACTTGTCGCCCGCACCTGATGCTTGGACACGTCCTGATATCCCGTTGCACGCTTTGGCCATGCTCAAAAACCCACGTCCTGGCATTGAACCCGACGATGCCGGTAAAACAGGACCGATCAAACTGATCGACGAACTCAAGGCCAAGGGTCACCTCATCGCCTATGTTGGCGACGTTGTGGGCACTGGCTCCTCACGCAAGTCAGCCACCAACTCAGTGCTTTGGTTCACGGGACAAGATATTCCGTTCGTGCCTAACAAACGTTTTGGCGGCGTGTGCTTGGGCAGCAAGATTGCACCCATTTTCTACAACACCATGGAAGATGCGGGTGCACTACCCATCGAGCTTGATGTCTCGCAGATGAATATGGGCGACGTCATTGAGCTGCGCCCTTACGAGGGCAAAGCCCTTAAAGACGGCAAAGTCATCGCTGAATTTGAAGTCAAATCAGACGTGCTCTTTGATGAAGTTCGCGCAGGTGGCCGTATCCCTTTGATCGTTGGTCGAGGCCTCACAACCAAGGCGCGCGAAGCCTTAGGTTTACCACCTTCAACGGTTTTCCGTTTGCCACACAACCCTGCTGATACGGGCAAGGGTTTCACGCTGGCACAGAAAATGGTGGGTCGCGCTTGCGGCTTACCAGAAGGCATGGGTGTGCGCCCTGGCACCTACTGTGAGCCACGCATGACCTCTGTGGGTAGCCAAGACACCACTGGGCCGATGACACGGGACGAACTGAAAGACTTAGCCTGCTTGGGCTTCTCTGCGGACTTGGTCATGCAGTCGTTTTGCCACACCGCTGCCTACCCTAAGCCTGTTGATGTCAAAACCCACCACACATTGCCACACTTCATCAGCACGCGTGGCGGCATTTCTTTGCGTCCTGGCGATGGCGTGATTCACTCTTGGCTTAACCGTATGTTGTTGCCTGACACGGTTGGTACCGGCGGTGATTCTCACACCCGCTTTCCGATTGGTATCAGCTTTCCTGCTGGCTCGGGTTTGGTGGCGTTTGCTGCGGCCACAGGCGTGATGCCTTTGGACATGCCTGAATCGGTGCTGGTGCGTTTTAAGGGCAAAATGCAACCCGGCGTAACGTTACGAGATCTTGTCAATGCCATTCCGCTGTATGCCATCAAGAGCGGCCTGTTAACAGTAGAAAAGCAAGGTAAGAAAAACATCTTTTCTGGTCGCGTGCTGGAAATCGAAGGACTGCCTGACTTAAAAGTTGAGCAAGCCTTTGAGTTATCAGATGCCTCAGCCGAACGTTCAGCAGCCGGTTGCACCGTGCACCTGAATAAAGAACCCATCATCGAGTACCTGCAGAGCAATATCGTGATGTTGAAGTGGATGATCGCCAATGGCTACGAAGATGAGCGCAGCATGGTGCGCCGAATCAATGCCATGCAAGCTTGGCTTGACGATCCGAAGCTGCTCAAAGCCGACGCCGATGCACAATACACCGCGGTCATCGAAATCGACATGAATGAAATCATTGAGCCAATCTTGGCTTGCCCCAACGATCCCGACGATGTCAAAACCCTGTCCGATGTGGCGGGCGCCAAAATTGACGAGGTCTTTATTGGCAGTTGCATGACCAACATTGGTCACTTTCGTGCGGCTTCAAAATTGCTCGAAGGCAAACGCGACATCCCTGTCAAGCTCTGGGTGGCCCCGCCCACCAAGATGGACGCCCAGCAATTGACGGAAGAAGGCCACTACGGCGTCTTTGGCAGCGCTGGTGCCCGAACAGAAATGCCTGGTTGCTCTTTATGCATGGGTAACCAAGCACAAGTTCGTGAGGGTGCCACGGTGATGTCAACAAGCACCCGTAACTTCCCTAACCGTTTGGGCAAGAACACCAATGTTTACTTGGGTTCTGCTGAGCTTGCGGCCATTTGCTCACGTTTAGGACGCATCCCGACACGTGAGGAATACATGACCGACATGGGTGTCATCAACAGCAACGGTGAGCAGATCTATCAATACCTTAACTTTGATCAGATCGCCGACTACAAAGACGTGGCCGACACGATTGAAACCTAATCAATCACATTGATCTAAAACGCTCGGTCAATTGGCGCGGATCCAACCCACCGGTTTTAAACCCGGTGGGTTTTTTAATAGGTGACTTTCACACCATTTCAAAATTTCAGTTAAGTACCGACGAAATTCTCGTTTTTGAAAACTGACGGTGGCAGCAAAACTGCCTTAGTTCCCAATACCCCAGTGATCTAGTCATGAGCCAGCACAGTCATGGCTTGGTGATATATGCTGAAGATATCAACAGAAGGAGTGACGCAACATGAGACACGATCCTTTCAAAGCCCTGAAGTCTTTCAAGATTGGTCAACAAAAAGGCCAGTTCTATTCTCTGCCTGCGCTAGGCAAATCACTCGGCCTGAATATCAGCCAATTGCCTGTTTCAATACGCATCGTGCTGGAGTCGGTTTTAAGGCACTGTGATGGCAAAAAAGTCACTGAGCAGCATGTCAAAGAACTGGCGCAATGGCAACCCAATGCCAAGCGCGAAGCAGAAATCCCTTTTGTAGTTGCCCGCGTCGTGCTGCAGGACTTCACCGGTGTGCCGCTACTGGCTGATTTGGCCGCCATGCGCGAGGTCGCACGCAAGACTGGCAAGTCCGCAAAGTCCATCGAACCCTTGGTCCCCGTTGACTTGGTGGTCGATCACTCGATCATGATCGATTACTTTGGAAAGAAGGATTCTCTGGATCTGAACATGAAGGTCGAGTTTGATCGCAACAAAGAACGCTATCAATTTTTAAAGTGGGGCATGCAAGCTTTCAACACATTCAGCGTCGTGCCACCTGGCTTTGGCATCGTGCACCAAGTTAACCTCGAGTACTTTGCACGGGGTGTTCATCACGATCAGAAAACCAATATCTACTATCCCGATACGCTCGTCGGTACTGACAGCCACACTACCATGATCAATGGCATCGGGGTTGTCGGTTGGGGGGTGGGCGGCATTGAAGCCGAAGCGGGCATGCTGGGTCAGCCCGTCTACATGCTGACGCCAGACGTGGTGGGTGTCGAACTAAAGGGGCAAATGCGCGGCGGCGTCACTGCCACAGACTTGGTTCTCACCATCACCGAAATGCTGCGCCAAGAAAAAGTAGTGGGTCAGTTTGTTGAGTTTTATGGCGAAGGCACTGCCAGTCTGTCGGTGACCGATCGGGCCACCATAGCCAATATGGCGCCAGAGTATGGTGCCACCATGGGGTTTTTCCCTGTTGATGACAAAACCCTTGAATATTTCCGTGGCACGGGACGAACCGATGCTGAAATCGATGCGCTGGGGGCCTATTTCAAAGCGCAAGGCATGTTCGGCATTCCCAAAGCGGGCGATATTGCCTACACCAAACACTTGACCATGGATCTCGGGACCATCGCGCCCTCTTTGGCGGGGCCCAAGCGTCCACAGGACCGAATTGAACTCGGTCATGTGCAAAAAACATTTGATGATTTGTTTTCTAAGCCGATCACCGAAAACGGCTTTAATCAAGCCACCGATAAACTCGACAAGACTTTCACCACATCGACGGGTCGTACCTTGCGCAATGGCGATATTCTGATCGCCGCCATCACCTCGTGCACCAATACCTCAAACCCCAGTGTGATGCTGGCAGCAGGCCTCATGGCAAAGAAAGCAGTCAAAGCCGGCCTCACCATTCCCGACCACGTTAAAACATCCCTCGCACCCGGATCGCGCGTTGTGACTGACTACCTGCGCCGCACCAAGCTACTGCCTTACTTAGAGAAGCTGGGTTTTGATGTGGCGGCTTATGGCTGCACCACTTGTATTGGCAACTCGGGCGACTTGGCCACAGACATTGGTAGCACCATCGCTGAACAAGACCTGATTTGTGCGGCGGTGCTGTCTGGCAACCGTAACTTTGAAGCGCGCATCCATCCCAACATCAAAGCCAACTTCCTGGCATCACCACCCCTGGTGCTTGCCTACGCATTGGCTGGCACCATGCGCCGAGACTTAATGACAGAGCCTGTTGGCCGCGGCAAGCATGGCGATGTTTGGTTGGGTGATATTTGGCCCACGACCGATGAGATCAATGCACTCATGGGTTTTGCGCTGGACCCCAACGTGTTTCGCAGTAATTACGAAAACGTAAAAAAGAACCCCGGCAAGCTTTGGCAAAATATCAAAGGGGTATCAGGCGAGCATTACAACTGGCCCGAATCGACTTACATTGCCGAGCCCCCCTTCTTTGAAAAATTCACCACTGAACCTGACCCCATTGTGCCCATTCAGGGCGCCCGGGTCTTGGGGATTTTTGGGGACTCTGTCACAACGGACCACATTTCTCCAGCCGGCTCGATCAAAGACACCTCACCTGCCGGTCAGTGGCTTCTCAACCATGGCGTCAAGAAACCCGACTTCAATAGCTACGGATCACGGCGCGGCAATCATGAAGTCATGATGCGAGGCACCTTTGCCAACGTTCGTATCAAAAACCTCATGATTGCCCTGCGTGCTGATGGCAGTCGCTTTGAGGGTGGCGACACCTTAATGCAACCCTCTGGTGAGCAAGTCTCGATATTCGATGCTGCCATGGCCTATCAAACCGCTGGAACACCAACTGTGGTCTTTGGCGGTGAAGAATATGGCACTGGTTCTTCGCGTGACTGGGCCGCGAAAGGAACGATGCTGTTGGGTGTTAAGGCTGTCATTGCTAAAAGTTTCGAGCGCATTCATCGCAGTAACTTGGTGGGTATGGGCGTATTACCGTTGCAATTCAAAGGCAATGACACTGTCCAGAGCCTTGCCATTACCGGTTCAGAGACATTCGATATTGAGGGGCTTACCGGCGCCATCACCCCGCGGCAAGACATCACGCTGGTCATTCATCGCAGCAATGGCCAAATTGACCGTGTGCGTGTTTTGTTGCGCATCGACACCCCAATTGAAGTCGACTACTACCGGCATGGGGGAATCTTGCCATTTGTGCTGCGCGACCTGCTTGACGCATAGGCTCAAAAACCAGCAAGTCGGCAAGCAGCCGGCTTGCTGGAAATTTGCCACTATGCGACCCAGTGAACCAGCAGGCTTGTCACACCAAACAAAACCACAAACAAAATCGCTGCCAAGGCCAGCACCCTTGGGCCAGCTTGCTTCATTTGAGTAAAACGCGTCTCCATGCCCAGCGCTGTCATGGCCATGGTGAGCAAGAAAATATCAAATGCACGCAACATCGCCAATGGTTCGGTGGGGATGATATTGGCTGAATTCACCAAGGCAAAAACCAAAAAGAAAATGGCAAACCAAGGCACAGGTAACGACGCCTTTGAGCCTGTGGCTTGGGTGTCACGGCGCTGCAGCCACAGTCCAATCACCAATAGCAAAGGCACAAGCAGTGCCACTCGGGTCATTTTGACAATCGTGGCGACTTCAGTCGTAGCCGGGTCAATGTTACTGGCAGCAGCCACCACTTGTGCCACTTCATGAATACTGCCACCCAAAAATATCCCGATGGATTGGCCGTCAAAGCCTAACCAACCCATCCGAAACAAAACCGGATACAGAAACATTGAGATGGTGCCAAAAAGCACCACGGTTGCAACCGCTACGGCACTTTTATGGGGTTCTGAGCGTAAGGTTGATTCAAACGCCAGCACTGCCGCCGCCCCGCAAATGGCACTACCGGCTGCGGTCAGCATTGAGGTGTCCCGGTCTAAACCTAGCCAATGGGTTCCCAGCCAAGTACCGAGCGCCAAGACGCTCACCGCCACACCAATCGCAACCACCACGCCAGGCAACCCCACTTCAACGATCTGCTGCACACTGATATTTAAACCGTAAAGCGCCACCGCCACGCGAAGTAGCTTTCGGGCCGTAAAGTGCACGCCCACACCCCAATCAGCTGGCATGGCCCCTTTGAAGAAATTGCCATAGAGCATCCCACAGACGATACCGATCACCAATGGGCTGATGCCAAATGATTTGATCGCTGGGATTTGGGCCAGTTGCACCACAGCGAGTGCCAACAACCCAACAAAAAAGACGCCGTTAAATTTATCGCGCCAAGCCGGCACGCCAGATGATGGTACAGAGGTCATGTTGTTCCTTAAACAATACAGTCATCCTAAGCCGATAAATATCATCACTAAAGCTGTTATTATTGATACTAAATATTTGATATTCCTATATTGCTAACACATGACGCCTGAGCAACTGATTACGTTTAGCCACGTCGCTGAGCACTTAAACATCAGCCGCGCAGCCAACGCCTTGCATCTATCGCAGCCTGCCGTCTCGGGGCAATTACAAGCATTACAAGTATCCTTTGGTGAAGCGCTCTATTACCGGGCAGGCAGAGGCATTTCGTTGACACCAGCTGGCCTGCGGCTTTTGGGGGTTGCGACCCAACTGCGTGAGAGCATGCGACAAGCGCGGGATCAACGCCATTCGGCGCGCACCCTACAAACGGGCTTGTTGCGTATCGGTGCCAGCACCACCCCAGCGAGTTATCTCTTACCAGAGGCTGTCGCCCAATTCAAAACGCAATATCCGGGCATTAGTGTTCAGCTGGTGACAGGCAATACCACTGAGGTTCTTAATCGTTTGGCCGATTTGGATTTGGCTGTCATTGAAGGCGAAGTACAAACGCAGCGGATTGCCAACCATCGCGCGATCGAATGGCAGACTGATGAAGTTGTGGCGGTGCTGCGCCATGACCACCCACTTGCCAAGCAACCTTTAATCAACCTCTCAGCGCTGGCCGATCAGTCACTGGTCATGCGTGAAGATGGATCTGGTGTGCGACACATGGTGATGAAAGCCTTTGACGCCATTGATGTTCGCCTGACCGACTACTTAGAGCTTGCCGGCGTTGAAGGGGTCAAGCAAGGGGTGCGCGCTGGCCTTGGGGTGGGTTTTGTGTCTGAACTCTCGCTTAAGCATGAAAACAGCGAGTTGATTGGTGTGCCATTAAAACCGTCACTTATTCGCATGATTCGGATCCTTTTGCCGCCTCTAGAGCGACAATCCAGAGGCGCCAAGGCATTCATCGAACAACTGCTCGCGACAGAGTAAACTAATCTCTCACTGAACGACTTACTGCCTTGTGCGTCCTATGGCCAAATCCCCTCGATCTTCAGCCCATCGCCTTCCCCGAGACGCTGCGCGTCTCATGTTCTTATGCCAGTCCCTTCACGCCTCTGGCAGCCGAATGGAGGATCAGTACTGGGAGTCAGAAATCGAAATCTTGCTCTGCAAACTTTTGAAAGCGGGCCAAGACACTGCCCTTGAGAACGCACTAGAACACTTATCTGAACATGATCCTGACGCTTTTGAAGTGTTGTTAGAGCAAACTGAAACCCACACCGAATCATTTACCGCAACACATGAGGCGCTTGGCCACGACGTGCTGTTAATCACAGCTCCATTTGCGGTTTGGACACGTTACCAGTTACCCAAGGGCATTCTTTCAGAGCGCGAATTGTTGGCGTTAACGGGTGCTTTGCAAGATTGTATTTTGGCGCCTGATGTGAATTTGGCTGCTGTTGGCCAGTTGATCGGCTTGGATGAAATGCCCCGCTCTTTTGTCCAAACGTGGATTTGGCTGCATAAGCTTGGTCAATCGGCCATGGGCACCAAAACGAGCATCCCAACACCCAATGCCGCCATGGCGCTTCCTGGCATGCTCGCTGACGCCAAACATCTCGTGATGGCACTGGCTGTGCCAAAAGGAAAACCTTTTTTTAAATGGCAAAGCGACGAAAAAACCACGCGTGAACAGTGCTTGGCGATGTGGAAGGCTGCCAGCAGCCCAGTGCTGGGTAATCTTCTAGCAGGTTGCCAGTTTGAAGTGTTGCTGCCCGATGCTTACTACGTCAGCATGCGTGACGCTGATAAGCATATTCGACCGATCGCTATTAGGGCTGCATCACACTGGCTACAAAACGCGCTCGAAATTCCAGCCTCAGGCATCCGTGCCACCATCATCGGGATGGGTGAACAGAAAGCCGATGAATACCGGGTGGGTTACAGCCTGCAGACACACACCGATGTGATTTATGGCACTGTTTGGCCTGTCTTTGGTCGTGAAGATAGCCCTTCTGAAAACAACTTAATGATTGTGGACACCATCGACGAAATTGCTGCGGTGCTGCGAGAATCAGGAATCCGAGATATCAGGCGCCTACCAGGCATTGTGGCGCCTGAGTATTGCGACGACTGCGGCGCCCCACTGTTTCCCAATCCTTTGGGCGAGTTGGTTCACGCCGAGCTTCCCGAAGAAGCCGCGCACGCGCCCGCTCATTTTCACTAGCGGCTTGAATGCGCCAGATTCGCGCCGACCTTTTCTGTCGAGTTATCGACAACCTCGGCGACATCGGTGTGATGTGGCGACTGGCTCGACAACTCAACGTTGAGAAAAATTGGTCCATTCGATTGTGGGTTGACAACACCAGTGCGCTAGCCCGAATGTTGCCGAACTTAGACATTCAAAACCGTGTGCAGGACATCGAAGGCATCTCAATTTGCCACTGGTCTGATAATCCATCCGATCTTTTGATGGCCTCTGTACAACCAAACGATGTGGTGATTGCTGGCTTCTCTTGCGAACTACCAGCGGCCTTCATCACGAAGATGTGCCGTCCCACACCCCCCATCTGGTTCCAACTCGAGTACCTCAGTGCCGAACCATGGGTACGCGAGTTTCATGGTCGATCGTCACCAAGGCAAGATGGCTTGGCACCCATTTTCTTTTTCCCAGGTTTTGAAACTGGAACTGGCGGTTTATTGCGTGAGGCAGGGCTGATTGCACAACGAGACGCATGGCAGTCAGACATCTCGCAACAACTGCAATGGTTAAGCGCCATGGGCGTGTCTCTAACCCCAGAGCAAAGACAGCGTACGAGGCTGGTGAGCTTATTTGCTTATGAAAACGCGCCTGTTGACAAGCTTTTGGGTGCGCTGGCGTTGACTGATCAGCCCGCTATCGTGCTGGCACCCGGAAACGCCTCCTTTGATCGTCTTCCCAAAGACTTTAAGCCACCAGAGCACATCATCTGGCAAGCGATCCCATTTCTTTCTCAACCCGAGTACGATTGCCTGCTTTGGAGCATGGACTTCAACATCGTTCGGGGTGAAGACTCATTTGTACGCGCCATCTGGGCCAAACGCCCTTTTATATGGCATGTCTACCCTCAGGGTGAGGAAACACACAAAATCAAACTAAATGCCTGGCTGGCTAGGACAAGCCTACCGAGCCAGGTTCAAACGGCCCTGCGGCTTTGGGTTACCGAGTCAACACTTGGCCACACCGCTGGCGATGCAACACCACCGCTGGCGCACATTCTCAGTCAAACTCTTACGCATCCCCTTTGGTTTGACTGGCAGTGCGCCAGCGAAAACTTAAGCCAGGCCTTGGTTCAAGCGCCTGATCTGGCAAGCGAACTAGACGAATTAAGCTGTCAATGGCAACCAGACCACAGATCGGGCTAAGAAACGGTAAACTAGCGGCTCTGCAACATCTGCCTACACCTGTCGATGGGCAGGTCCTCTAACGTCGGAGTTTTTATATGAAAACAGCGCACGAATTACGCGTTGGTAATGTGGTGATGGTCAACGGGGAACCCCTCGTTGTGCAGCGCGCGGAATACAACAAGTCTGGCCGAAGCTCAGCTGTGGTCAAGTTGAAATTTAAAAACCTGCTCAGCGGCTCAGGTAGCGAATCGGTTTACAAAGCCGATGAGAAATTCGATATTGTTATGCTCGATCGCAAAGAATGCACTTACTCTTACTTTGCCGACCCCATGTACGCTTTCATGGACGAAGAATACAACCAGTATGAAGTAGAAGCCGACAGCATGGGCGACGCACTCCACTACATTGAAGACGCCATGAAAGTCGAAGTGGTGTTTTACGAAGGTCGTGCGATTTCTGTTGAAATGCCGACACTGGTCGTGCGTGAAATCACCTACACTGAACCCGCTGTTCGAGGTGACACTTCAGGCAAAGTCATGAAGCCTGCCACCATCAATACCGGCTACCAATTGCCAGTACCGCTTTTTTGTGACATTGGTGACAAAATTGAAATCGACACTCGCACGGGCGAATACCGCAGCCGCGTGATGTGATTTCTAATTTAAGTCTTCAGTTTCTCGATTTAACCAGCCTCAGATCTCAATGAGGCTGGACAAATCTTAGACAGATCATTTAATACTCAATCCAACAGTACGCTTATTGCAGCTGTTCACCTGTTAGAAACTCGGGAATGCCCACCACCGCGATGCCTTCTTCTAGCAGCTCGGCGCACTCTTGGTGTGTGGCTGTCCCTCGGATGGCTCTCTGCTCGGACTCACCCTCATGAATTCGTCTGGCTTCGTCAGCAAACTGGGCGCCAACGTTCTCTGTCGAGGTGATTAAGGCACGTATCTGTTGCAAAGCATGGGCCTGCAATTGAAATTGTTCGTTTTGAGTCACTGGCATACCCGACATGGGCGCAGCAGTGCCAGCAGGCGCCAAGCCCTTACCAAAATTCAATCGTGGTGCCGACGGCATTTTTTGAATTGAGGCACTTTGACAGATTGGGCAACTCAACAAACCTCGGCTTTCTTGATCATCATAATCATCATGCGACGCAAACCAACCTTCAAAAAGGTGGCCCGATTCGCATTGGAGGTTAAAAACTTTGTAAGACATGTTCAATATCTAGGGGCATCTTTGACAATTTCAAGACTGAGCTTAAGTATAGGCTAACCTTTCTAGCCAAAGGTCAATCGCGGAACAGACTCAAGCAGTCTTTGGGTCACGGGATGACTGGCGTGGTTCAGCACCTTTTCGGCAGTGCCTTGCTCCACTATCTCACCAGCGTCCATGATAGCCACCTCATCGGCAAAGTATTCCACAACCCCAAAGTTGTGCGTAATAAATAAGTAGGCCATGCCAGTCTCGTGCTGTAAGTCGCGCAACAGGTCAAGAATTTGCGCTTGGACCGACACATCAAGTGCCGAGGTCGGCTCATCGAGTATCAAAACACGGGGCTCAACGGCCAAGGCCCGAGCAATCGCAATGCGTTGGCGTTGTCCACCAGAAAACTCATGCGGATATCGAGTGGCCGTGTCAGGGGGTAGTCCCACACGAGTCAAAAGTTTAATAACGCGCGCTTGCCGCTCACTTTGCGAAAAACCAGGCAACAGTGCCGCAACCCCTTCTTCTAAGATTTCACCGACTCGCATCCGTGGATCCAGCGACGCGAACGGATCCTGGAAAACAATCTGAATGGCCGCACGCAGCGCCAGCAAGGCTTGTCTGTTTGCCCCGAGCAGGTCAGCGCCTAATAGCTTAACCACACCAGAGGCGACAGCAGTGCCGTCAAGAAGCCGTAACAGCGTTTTGGCGACGGTTGTTTTGCCGCAACCAGACCCACCAAGCAGCGCCAAAGTCTGACCACGCCGCAGCTCAAACGATACCCCTGACACGACCTGATTGACGCCAACTTGGCGTCGCAGCCATCCTTGACGGATGGGATAACCGACCCGAAGCCCTTGCACTGACAACACCACGTCAGCCAACGTCAAGTCTTCTGATGCGTTGCTATCACGCTGGCGTTTCTGCCCTTCAGCCGACAATGGACGACCCCGCTTTTCAAAGGTCGGGATGGCATCGAAAAGTTCACGCGCATAGGGGTGCTTGGGGGCATTAAAAAAAGTCTCGGCAGGTGCGGTTTCAACGATCTCGCCATGACGCATCAGCGCCACGGTATCGGCCACTTTGCGAACCACAGCCAAATCGTGAGTAATGATCAACACCGCCATGCCGAACTCTTTTTGAATATCAGCCAACAAATCCAAAATTTGAGCCTGTACGGTCACATCCAACGCCGTGGTCGGCTCGTCGGCGACCAGCAGATCTGGTTCTGCTGCCAATGCCATGGCAATCATGATTCGCTGCTTTTGGCCACCTGAAAACTGAAACGAGAAGTCATCAATACGCACATCAGGATCAGGGATACCGACGCGTTTAAGCCACTCAATGGCTTTATCACGCGCAGCCTTTCCCCGTAGAGACGTATGCGCCCGAATGGCCTCTAACAATTGATCACCCACGCGCATCACTGGATTTAAGCTGGTGCCCGGCTCTTGAAAGATCATCGCTGCCCGACCACCGCGAATGCGCTGCATCGCCGATTCAGGCAACGCGTTGACATCAACGCCATCGAGAAAGATTTTCCCATCCACCACCTCAAGCGCATCTGGCAGCAATCGCAATAACGCCATGGCTGTCATGCTTTTGCCTGAGCCTGACTCTCCCACCAACGCAAACGTCTCGCCACGCCTGACCGTTAAGGCCAGCGATTGAACCGCATAGCGTAGACCCTCGTCATGATCGATGGCAATGGTCAGGTCTTCAACCCGTAAAACGGCTGTTTGCTCACTGCTCATCCATTGCTCTCCCGCTTAAACACGGCCAGCAGCCGATTACGACGTGTTGGTCTAAAACCGCGGCTACGCGGATCAAAGGCGTCTCGCACACCATCGGCAAACAGATTGGCAGCCAGCACCATGGTTAGCATAAACACGAAGGCGGCCAATAAGGTCCACCAAATCATTGGGTCGCGCGACATCTCTAAGCGCGATTTGTCAATCATGGTGCCAAATGAATTCATCGTTGGGTCTACGCCGATCCCAAGGTAAGACAACACCGCCTCATAAAGAACCAAACCGGAGAACTCCAACACAATGGTAATGAGCACGATGTGCATCACATTGGGCAGCAAATGGCGGGCAATGATTTTCAGATGCGAAATACCAAACGCACGTGATGCCTGAACATACTCAAGCTCACGTAATTTAAGCGCTTCAGCACGCAGTAATCGACAAAGTCCGGCCCACCCTGTCAAGCCAAGAATCATGCACAACAAAAACAAACGCAGGTCAGCGCGTTGCGCCGCCGTTGGAAACAACTCAGGGTTGGTATCAATATAGACCTGCATCATCAATACCGCTGCCGCTATCAACAACACGCCTGGGATCGCCGTGAGCGTGGTGTAAATGTATTGAATGACGTCATCAACCCAGCCCTTAAAGTACCCCGCGGTCAAACCAAAAATAATGGCTGGTGGCAACATCGCCACAGTCGTCAAGCTACCAATGACCCAGGCTGTTCTAATACTTTTAAGGGCTTGCCAAAGGACATCATTGCCCGTGCGATCAGTGCCAAATACGTGGTACCCACTGGCCAAGCCAAATGTGACCCCGAGCAAAAGACAAACCACCAGCATGGTGATGATCACTGGGCGCCAAGCCACTTCGCTGTGACCACACCAAATTTCGCGAAAGACACGGCCCCAACCAAGGGCCATCTGGTTTTCGGGTCCGTCCTCAGCACTGACTTTGGCTGCCCTCTTTCGGCGCGCACGACTGATTAGAGCGATCAACAATCCAGCCAGTGCAAGCGCGGCCAACAAACCGACACCACCACCGACACCAGCCCGATAAAGCACATCTGAGAGCCACTGCTCTTCTGGGTTATCCAAGTGACTGCCCCCAAACTTCAATCTTGGAAAGTCACGAACGGGCTCGCCACCTTCTTGCAAAATGGTTTCTTTGGTGAATTGCAACCAACCCAAGGGCGCAGAAAAAGTTTTTTCTTTGTGTAGTAAGGCGGTGTCAGACAAAAGTGTGTCGAGTAATGACACCACCTGGGGCGAATAGACCACCGCCGAGCCAGGCGGCGCATTGGGTGCAGGGGGCAATCTGGGCTGAAAATGAATCGAATCTAACAACCCAACCAACACAAAAAACACCAACACCACACCTGCGCTCATCGATGATCCGCTGCGCGCCACGCGCGACCAAGTGGATTTGGCCGTCTCAGAGTGGCTGATCTGCCAAGCGTAGAGGCCAACAATGGCAACCAGCGCAAAAAGTGCAATATCCGTCCACAAGAAAACGAAATTCGGCATGTTATTCGAACCTCACGCGTGGATCGGCTAACGTGTAAGAGATATCGGCCATGATCAAACCCACGATGTAGAGCGATGCTCCAAGAAACACCATGGCCCTGACAATCGAGAAGTCCTGTGCATTAATGGCATCGATGGTGTAACTGCCCAAACCGGGAATGCCAAAAAAAGATTCAGCGATCAAACTGCCCATGAATAACAACGGCAAGGCTGAAACAGCACCTGTCAAGATGGGTAGTGACGCATTACGCAACACGTGTTTAAACAACACGAGCCTTTCACTCAGCCCCTTGGCACGCGCAGTACGCACATAGTCTTTGCTGATTTCTTCTAAAAACAGGCTCCGATAAAACCTTGCCTCTGGGCCAAGCCTTGAAATAATGGCCACAACAATGGGCAAAGCCAAAAATTTGACCATATCCCAGCCACCGACGAACCCGGAGTAAGGCACCAGTCGCAGCACTTTGGCAAACAGCCATTGCCCAGCAATGATGTAAAAAAGTCCCGAGATCGAGAGCATCAAAACGCACAAGACCACACCCCAAAAATCCAATCGAGTGGTTCTAAAAAACACCAATAACAACGCGAATGAAATGCTCGCCAAAATACCCAACGCAAAACTCGGCACCGCCAATGCCAAGCTAGGTCCCATTCGATTTTTGATTTCCCAACCGATATCGCGACCATCATCAGACTGCCCGAAATCAAATTTCAAAAGCGGCACTGATCGTTGATAAAAAATCGTGTCTGTCAGGCGTTCAGTTCCAGAGGCTGACGTATTGACGAACAACGGCTTGTCATAGCCACGTTCAACTTTCCACTTTTCAATCGCATCAACGCTAACCCGCTGCCCACCGATGGCCAAGCGAGCCATGTCGTCCGGGGTATTGACGGCAAAAAACAAGAGGAAGGTCACCAGATTGACACCGATTAAGATCAACACGCCATACATCAATCGACGAATCACATAGGCTGTCATGGTTGCTCCTCGCTACTAGCGCGGGTCAGTGCGGTTCGGGTTTGCTGACGACGCAAGGTTCGCCAGGCTGGCCACACCAACACAGCCAACGCCAAAGCCAACAGCAACAACGGCCACCAAATAGGCTGATTCCACTGGGCGATTCGTTCGACCCGAAGCGCTGGGTCGATGCGCACGTATTGAAGCGTGTTACGAACCATTTGCGTGGGTTTGGCGTTATAGACCCACTGCTGATAGGCCCCGCCCGACTTGGGGTAAAAACCAAACATCCACGGGGCATCGTGTTGAAGGATTTTGACCATTTGGTCGATAATGGCTTCCTTTTCTGGACCGTCAGGCAAGTCGCGCATTTGAACAAACAAAGCATCGTACTCAGGGTTTTGGTAGTTGGCTGCGTTTTCACCGCCTTGACCTGCTTTGATTTGTTTGCCGTATAACAAGAACAAGAAGTTTTCGGCATCCGGGTAGTCGGCTATCCAGCCCCACATAAACATTTGGGCCACACCTCGCGACATTTTTTCTTGAAAGCGGTTGTAATCCGTCGCCCGAATATCGAGTTGAATGCCAAGTAAGCCAAATTGGCGCCGCATCCAATCCAATGACGGACTCGAGCCACCGGCGCCGGCAGCCGAATCAAAATAAAGCACCAGCGGTTCACCCGTCAGGGCATGGCGCCCGTTCGGATAACCTGCCTCGTCCAAGAGCATCTTGGCTTGCGCCAGTGACTTGCGCTTGGGCTTACCATCGACCATGTCATAGATGGTTCGATTCAACCCTTCAGGGGCCTCTTGATAACCCAAAATGCCTGGGGGCACCGGCCCAAATGCCGGTTGCGCTTGCCCCTGCTCAAAAATAGCGATGTATTCCTCCCAATTAAAAACGATGCTGAGTGCTTGCCGCAGCTTGCGATTTTTTTCGGCTTGTTCAGGGGTATCACCTTGGCCAACCACAGGATCCAACATGTTAAAGCCGAGGTAGAAAATAGAGGCCTCCACTGTCGTGGGCAGCTGAATTCCGCGTTCCTGATAGAGCGCGGCTCTTTGAACAGAGTCGCTCGCTGCCACCAACATCGACACCCCGATGTCACCCCGGCTCGCCTGTGGCAAGTCGTAATAACCTTGCATGAACTTGCCCTGCAGGGGAATGCTTTCTTTTTCGATATTAAAAACCAACCGATCCACAAACGGCGTCATCTTGCCGCAATCCTCAAGCAGGCCACGCGCACGGTCGCCAGGCTCGCCTTCACATGGGTAAGGCTCACCACGAAAATTCGGATTACGCGCCAACACGTGACGACGATTTTGCAAAGACTCAACCATCATGTACGGACCAGTGCCAACGGGCCAGGTGTTTAGCGACAGATTGTGATCGATCATGCCAGCTTGGCTGTAAAAGCGATCGGCCTCCCAAGGGATTGGCGCGGTAAAAGTCATTGCCAGCCAGTACTTAAATTGCGGGTAGCTGCCGTTGACCCGAATACGCAAGGTGTGATCATCTAGGGCTTGCACACCCTCGAACCCTTCAGCGCGAAGGTCAAGCCATGGCAACTGGTTTTCACCGGGTGCCAAAGTTTCGCGCTGCGTGGCATCTTGCGCTTTGAGTTGCTCGCCAAAAGCTTCAAAACCCACCACGTGCTGCGCCAATGTGGAATAAATGGGTGAGGCCACTCTTGGACTGGCCAAGCGCCTAAAGGCATAAACGTAATCATGTGCGGTGAGCTCACGAGTGCCAGTCTCTGGGAAGTCAGTTATGGCATAGCGATCAACCAAGGCACTTGCCGCTAGCGGGTAGTAGCGGTATTGCCCATCGGCTGATTTTGCGAAAGCAGGATGCGGCTGGTAGCGAATACCAGGCTTTAATTTAATTTCGTAGACGCTTTCGTGCACTTGATCAGGCGGGGCCGTGAGCGGTAAAACGTTGCCTGAGGCATCAAGATAAGTGGGCTGAGCAAGGGTCTCGGCCGATCTGGCAATCAATTCATAAGGCCGTTTTAAATAGTGATACCCGTACAACGGCTCGTATATGTTGTAGGTGTATGGTGTTTCATCAGAGGAATAGGATCGTGCAGGGTCAAGGTATCGCGGTGAGCGCTGAGTGAAGGCGGTAAAGAGCGTGTTTTCATGCTCTTCGCCATCAGCATAGGGGCTGTTAATGGGATCACCCGCAGGCTGGCAACCACTCAGTGCAAGACTGGCCAGCACCACAAAAGCGACACCGGCTGAACGACGGAATGACCGGATAGTGACTATTTGTTGCACTTGCCATTCCTCCAGCACTCGTAGCGCCACACCCATGGTGGCGTTGGGTTGGGTTCGGCCCAGATGCCCCGCTTGGCTGCTTTGGCTTGGGCTTGCAATAACAAAAGGGACTTATCGCGTAGATACTTGCCACCCGCTTGCTGGTTGGCCCAAGCCATGCCAGCCAATACCAACGATTGATTAACGGTGGTCAGAGGGCCACCATCCTTTATTGGCACATCACAAATATGGCGGCCATAACGATCGGTCTCAAAGCACAAAAGCTTAACGCTTTGACCGGCGACTTGTTCGGCTAAAAATTTTCTTGCGGCCTCGGCATAAGGCTGGCCAGGTCGATCACTGCCTGAAGACTTTTCTGGGCTGTCGATACTTGCCAAACGAATTCTTTCATTGGTGGCTTGCCTAAGCGTCAAGGTGTCACCGTCGGCCACCCGCACCACCTTACCCACTAACTCGTAAGTTTGACTGCTTTGAGGTTGTGTCGCCCCCCCCATGGCCAAGACCAGCACGCCCATTAGAACCAAAAAAATTGGCAATAGTCGCCTTCTACTTCTAGTAAGCTGCTTTAAAAAAGACTGAACCACTGGTGACATACAAAGCTCCGGACAATGTCAAAGGCGATTGACCGGGTTTGACGACACTAAAGCCATTTCGCCCGACGAAATAGAGCATACAACGTCCCGCACGCGGTCGCCATTAGGCCCAAAACCATATAGTACCCATACTTAAACTTGAGTTCTGGCATGTTCTCAAAGTTCATACCATAGATGCCGGCCACCGCCGTTGGTATGGCAACAATGGCAGCCCAAGCCGCCAATTTTCTAGTCGTGTCCGTTTGGCGAGCTTGTTCAATCAGCATCCCTGCTTCAAAAGCGAATGACAAATCGTCACTCAGATTCGAAAACAATCGATCCATGCTTTCAATGCGTCGGGACAGCGCCAAAAAGTGCTCTCGCGTGTGCTCACCTATTGGCTCAAGCTTTAGACGTGCTATGCGGGCACAGATCTCTCCCAACGGTTCAATTGCATTGTGGAATCGGTGGAAGTCGCGGCGCAACATATAGAGCTGCTGAATAGATACTTGGCTCATCGCAACTTTGATTAATGCCCGTTCAGTACGATCGACCCGGTGCTCAAAACCTTTATAAATGTCGGCGTAGTGATCTAATAAGCCGTTTAAAAGATCGACTAAGATGTGGTCACATCCACGGTCAATCCGATGTCGCATTTTTTCCAAGCGAGCTCTCATGACCACATGCGATGGTGAGGGTCCTGTTCGCACCGTCAATAAAAAGCGCCGCCCCAAAACAAATCGAACCGTTCCGAAATGGGGACGTTGTCGGTCTGTCCCCATTTGAACCGATTGCGCAATCAGCAACAAGTTTTCGTCATAGTCGGTAAAACGGGGATGGCTATGTTCCCCTGTCAAATCTGAACTCAGTTCGGATCCAAGTCCCAATTGTTCAGTAAATGCCTGCAAGATATCCGGTGATGGGTTGTGCAAACCAATCCACAACAAAGCGTCTGGGCGCAACAAAGCCGCACCGACCTGATCGATTCTTAAAGCGCGTGGCTCTTCGCCTGAAATGTAGAGGTAAGCCGCCATGATGGATGGATGATGGGATAAATCGTTGATCTCAGATACCACCCGCTCGTCTGTATCGCTCATTCATTGCTCCCTGCCACGTGATTTAATTAGGCTATTGATGAATTATTTCTTTTGGCGCCATGAATCGCCAGAAACACCCTATTTTGATGACAGGCAATCACTCATGACAAAAATTGTTTACTTAGACAGCGACACCCTGCCCTATCCCATCGCCAAGCCTGACTGGGTGAGCGAATGGCAAAACCTGCCGGCAACGCCTCAAGAAACGGAAGCGGTGGTCAAGGCACTTGATGGTGCTGAAATATGTATTACCAATAAGATTCGATTGACACCCGCCATCCTCGCACGCTGCCCAGACCTAAAGTACGTCTGTGTCGCAGCAACGGGTTACGACTGCATTGACTTGCAGGCCTGCCGCGAACATGGTGTTATGGTTAGCAATGTACCTGGCTATTCGCGTCAAAGTGTGGCCGAAAGTGTCATTGGCAGTATTTTTGCGCTTCGACGCAACCTGATGACCTATCAAACCATTGGCAAAACCCGTTGGTCTGAATCGGCTCATTTCTGTGTTCATGACCGGCCAATTTACGATGTACGCGCAACGGTGTTGGGCATTTTTGGTCAAGGCGCCATCGGCGCCGAAGTCGCGCGCCTGGCCCAAGCCTTGGGGCTCAGCGTGCTGTTCGCTGAGCACCGAGGTCGCACGGATGTGCGTGATGGCTATACCCGTTTTGAGACAGTGATTGCAAGCGCTGACATTCTTAGCCTGCACTGCCCACTGACGCCTGCAACACAGTCGATGATTGGACATGCCGAGATTGCCCACATGAAGCCTGGCGCATTGCTCATTAATACTGCACGGGGTCCACTTATTAATGAAGACGCCGTGATTGATGGCCTCAAAAGCGGTCATTTAGGCGGTGCTGCCTTGGACGTAATCGTGACTGAACCACCAACTGGAAACGAAGGGCTGCTGAAGCTTGATCACCCCAACCTTATCATTACCCCACATGTGGCCTGGGCCGCACACGATGGGCTATCTAGGCTGGCGGCAGGCATCTCTGAGAACATTCAGGCCTATCGAGCCAGTCAACCCATCAACGTGGTGAACTAAGCCCCTTTTGGACACGCCCTCAAAATCGCCCAAGCAAGCACCAATTTGGCAGGCACACGCCAAACTCGTGTTTGTTGCATTTTGCTGGGGCACAACGCTGATTGCCGGGCGAATCGTTGCCCAAAACATCCCAAATCTCACCGCAGCAAGTGGCCGTTTTTTGATTGCCGCCTTAATTTTTTTAGTACTACTTCAAAGCCAAGGACCCTTACCAAAACTAAACGCTAAATAAGCCCTAGTGACGGCGGCTATGGGGTTGACCGGAGTGTTTTGCTTTAATTTTTTCTTCTTCACCGCCCTTGAGAAAGTGCCCGCCAGCAAGGTGGCACTGATCGTTTCACTCAGTCCCATCCTAACGGCACTGGCCGTGTCGCTTATCCTTAAAGAGCGACTTAGCCTTCAGCGCTGGTGTGGCATTTTGTTGGCTTTCTTTGGGGTTTCAATTGTCATTACCCAAGGTCAAGTACAAGAAACCCTGTACTACTTCGCCAACTCATTTGAATCTGGCGAAGGCTTCATGATGCTCTCGGTTTCTAGCTGGGTTGCATACACGGTCTTGGGGCGTTTTGCACTGGTTGGCTTAACGCCTTTACAAGCCACCACTTATGCGGCACTTTGGGGAACAGCGGGCTTATTTTTTGCCACGCTCAGTGACATCCCCCACTGGCACCCCGAGATGCTGACATGGGAAAATATCCTAGCCATTTTATACATTGCAACGTTTGGAACGGTCATCGCTTCGCTTTGGTTTCTCCAAGGCGTTCGCACCCTTGGGCCGGCAAGAACGGCTGTCTATGCCAATCTGACACCCATATTTGGTGTGGTTTTGGGTTACCTTATCCTTTCAGAGCCGATTGATCTTTCTATGATTGTTGGTGGCAGTATTGTTATTCTCGGTGTTACTTTGACCAATCGATCTCGCGTTTAATCTCCTCGCTGACAGAGAAACCATTCATGACCGCACTGAACATAAAGAAAGTAGTGGCTCAATGGCTCATATTATTTACATTCGCCGCACTCAGCGCTGCTGCCACAGCCATTGACGTCGGTGACAGCCTCATCATCGATAACGTAGAAACCATTGACGGCCAAGTGCTTACCCGTGAGAGTTTAAAAGGCAAATATTTAATCGTTCAAGTCTGGGCCACTTGGTGTCCATACTGCCACAGACAGAATCTAAACCTTATCGAACTGACCAATCGCACCAAAGGTAAGCCTTTAGAAATCATTGCTTTGTCTGTGGATCGCAATGCATCCGTTGTGCCCCCTTATGTACTTAATCACGGCTTGAACTTCCACGTGGCGATGATGACCCCCACCCTTAACAAAGCGATTGGCAATCGCCGTGGTGTGCCTGAGTTATATGTGGTGGATCCTACAGGCAAAATTATTCAGAAAGACTTCGGTGAGATGGTTGATCTGGATGTCTACGACCTAGCCGATTACGTTAAGTAGTCAACCCCGAAGCGATTACTCGCTTTGTATCGACAAGAACACGTTATAGGCGTTCATGCGATTGGCAGCACGGAACAAGGGGTAAGAGGCATATGGTGACCAATCCACAGCCTTGTAGGCCTCATCAAAATCATCTAAGTTTCGGGCAGGCTCGTACATGTTGTCTCGCAGAAATTGCAGATAATCGCGAGTGAACTGCAGGTCTTTCGACGGATCAATCGATAAAGGGCCATGGCCAGGCACTGCTGCTCCTGGCGCCAACTTGATGAGGCGATTCAAAGATGAAATCCAACCCGCACTATCGGCATTACCCACAAAGGGGATCCGACCTTGAAACATCAAATCACCCGCAAACAAAATGTCCTCTTTGGGCACATAAACAGCCAAGTCATCGGGCGTATGCGCTGGTCCGACTTTCATCAACTCAAACGGCCATCCGCTTAGCATGACGGTCTGGTCAGTGCTGATCCACTGGTCAGCGGCTTGCAGCCGCGTCTGCTCATTGATCCAAGGTGCCAATTCCTCTCTAGAGACCTCCAGACGAAGCCTCGCTGTGTCAGAGGTCAAATAGACTTTGCCTTGCTCCTGCGCAATGATGATTGCACCCACGTCACGAAAGGCCTGCAGCCCATAAACGTGATCAGCATGGTAGTGCGTCACAATGACATGCGTGATTGGCTTTTGGGTGATGATATTGATCTCTTCGATCAAGCGCTGCGCCAAAGCAGGCGAACCCAAAGCATCAATCACCACAACACCTTCCGGTGCTAAAACCACACCCGCGTTTGAGATGAAATTTTGATTCAGTGGCGTACCCAGAGCAAACAAACCCTCTGCGTAATACGTATTGGGCGACACTTGTGTCAGCTTTAATTGGGGTGTTTGCGCCAAGGTCGCAAAACTGGCCACTGACCCAGCCACCAGAAGCCCAAACGCCAAGCAGGTATGCGCCATTTGCTGGCATTTCATGACATAGTGCCCTAATCCAATTGACATCATGGTTTGATGTAGGCGTAACCGTCTACTTGTTGCAATTCGGTCAACTTCACGACGCCAGAACGGGTGAAATCAGCCTCAAGAATAAATTGGTCAGGACTTAATTGACGGCCCATTAATGTCAGCTCACAGACATAAACATCAACCCCGCGTGGCTTAAGATCGGCAATGAGTGGGGCATAGGCAATATTGCTCGCCACGTCAGTTGCGCCCTCCATAAACATATCAACGCCATCAGCGTGAGCCACGATCGCCAGCTTGGTGGCCGGTACTGTATCCAATTGATTACGAATGCTACGCAGCCCTTTCAATCCTTGGGCTTGGGCATCATCAAAGTGGTAGACCACCAAAGGGGTCACCGCTGTTTGCGCCTGGGTTGGCGTGCCTGACAGACCAAAGGAAAAACAGGCACCCGTCAGGATGGCCGTCATCGCACGCTTGAATACACTTTTCATGATCCCCTCCTCAGGTACAACGGGCGCCACAGGCGCCCGTTCAATGGCGCTGATTTAATCCAACGCCTCACATGTCACCTCAGATACTCATCATGACAGTGGGGCAAAGCCTGGGTTGCCTTCGGCACCAATAATTTTGGGCATGTTCGGGGTCACCGCTTTGACCGTCTTTGTGTCACGCAGATAAGCGGCAACCACGTCCCAGATCGGTTCGCCACCTTGGTCTCGAGCAGCCTCAGAAACAGGTGCCCAACCCGCAACCCTGTAGTCCTTGCCCGCGTCAATCAACTGACCATTCAGTCGCATGTCTGAAATACGATTGCCGGAATCGGCACCGGGATTGATGGTGTACTCAAGGCCGCCAACGCGAACCATATCACCGCCTTGTTGGTAATACGGATCAGGATTAAACAAGTTGTCAGCAACGTCTTCAAGCACGACTTTGATCATCTCACCTGACATTGGCGTGAGCGTCGTGTAGGGGTACGTAATGGCTGTTTGGTCGAGCACATGCTCCATCAAAATATCCTGCCCAGGCAACAATGAGGTGCCCCAGCGAAAGCCTGGTGAAAAAGCAATCTCAGCGTCTTTCATTTGAATCAAGGCATCAACGATCACCTGATCAAAGGTGCCATTAAAGTTGCCTCGGCGATAGAGCGTGCCCTCGGTCTGCGCCAAAACTTCATTGAGTTTGACCTCGTGCGGCGCACGTATCTTCTCAATCAAACTTACCATTTCAGTATCGGCGGGAATCAAGTCAGAGAAAATCGGCAACAACTTGTAGCGGAAATCGGATACTTTGCCGTCCTTCACATCAAAATCCAATACGCCCAAAAACTTGCCGTTTGAACCAGCATTGGTGACCAGTGTGACACCCCCAGGGTTTTTAACTTGAACCGGTGCGGGTACGCCATCGTGAGTGTGACCACCCATGATGGCGTCAATGCCGCGCACGCGACTGGCCATCTTCAAGTCCACATCCATGCCATTGTGCGAGAGAACGACCACGACTTGAGCGCCCTGCGCGCGCGCTTCGTCGACTGTCTTTTGCATGTTTTCTTCTTCAATGCCAAAGGTCCAGTTCTCAACCAAGTAGCGCGGATTCGCGATTGGCGTGTATGGGAAAGCTTGCCCGATAACGGCCAATTTCACGCCATTCATTTCACGCATAGTGAACGCATCAAAAACAGGGTCTCCAAAGTCGGCGGTTTTGATGTTCTGAGCCACAAAAGAGACCTTGCCAGCGAAATCCTTTTCAACAATTTCCATGACCCGGTCTTCGCCTAAGGTCATTTCCCAGTGCGCAGTCATGATGTCAACACCCAGTGCCAAACAGGCATCAACCATGTCTTGACCGTCTGTCCAAAGCGCCGTGCCAGAGCCCTGCCAGGTGTCACCACCGTCAAGTAGCAATGCACCTGGGCGAGAGGCCTTGAGTTGATTAACCAACGTTGCCATGTGGGCAAAACCACCGACCTTGCCGTAGGTTTGCGCAGCAGGGGCGAAATCCAAGTATGTGAAAGCGTGCGCATCACGGGTGTCTGGCTTTACACCATAGTGTTTGAGCAAATACTCACCAACCAGATGTGGTGGCTTGCCGTACATCGAATGAAAACCCAAGTTCACGTTGGGTTCTCGGAAATAGATTGGCTTTAACTGGGCGTGACAGTCCGTGAAGTGCAAAAAATGCACGTTCCCAAACTTGGGTAAGTTATAGAAGGCGTCAGCCGCTGTTTGCGCAAACCCCATACTGGGTTTTAATGCCAAGCCAGCCGCTGAGGCCATGGCCAATGTTTGCATAAACTCTCGACGATTCATACTCATCACGCACATCCAATTAAAAAATTGATAAAAAATGAAAAAACTGAAAACCCTGAGATGCAATAGATACCCGTAACCGTTAAGAAAGGAATCTTAGTTACTGGTAAGAAAAGAAAATCAAAAGAAAATGTAAGTACCAATGAAAGAAAGGGTCCGAAGACCCTCTCTTTCATATTCTTTTATTGGTTAACGGGCGATGCCGGATCCAATAAAAGAGCCATGACGTCTTTCATTTGCTGCTCAGTGAGCAATTTGAAATGCGCCATGCGTGGCATGTTGCTGCAAGCGTTATAAGCCTTAGAGTTGTTGATACGATTCCATGTGTATTCAACAATCTCTTTGCTATTGCCACGCAACTTGCCGTAGCCTAACAATGACGGACCGATCGTGCCGTGCGAGATTTCAGCCTTGGTCACTTGATGGCAGTTGTAGCAACCACCACCATTGACTGTTTTATCACTGTCTCTCCAGGTAGATCCGCGGCCGCTTTGCGCGACTTTCTCGCCGGCTTTCCAGTCACCCATATAGACACCATCAGAGGGTGGCTTAATCGCCTCAAGCGCCGCGGTTTGTAGCGCAATGGCCTTTTTCTGTCCCTCAGGAGAGTTAAAGACGGCTTTATCAGAGCAAAGGGCTTGGATCTCGTCTGGGTAGATTCGACTCTTGTCTGCAATGCCTTGGGTTCTGAAACTGCTTTCCATGATGGCCATCACTGCCGGATCAACGGCTTGAGCGCTTACCCCAGAAGACAGGCCAACGAGCACCGCACCCAAAACAACCGACCTATTCATCATTTGATTTTTCATGTTGATGTTCTCCACTATTTGATCAGCGCTTCAGGCCCGGGGTATTCATTTCACCCCCGTCTGCTTTGTTAGCCATGTAAATTGACAAAGCCACTGTCACGTCCGAACCAAAAATCGGAAACGGCATGCGCTGTTGGCGGTAGCAATCATTCAAACGACGCTGCATGGTCCAGAAAGTACCGCTCGAGACGCGATAGGCTGGCCAATTACCCCATCCAGCCGCGGCACCCTCTTTCTGCGTCAAATTTGGTAAGTCTTGCATCCGAATGCGTTGGCCATCAACGGCATGGCATGACGCACAAGAAAAGTCCATCGTTCCACCTTGCAAGAAAAAGATCTTTTCGCCCAAGGCGACCATTTCTTTTTCTTTTGGATGGCTAGCGGGTACTTTGATGGGCATGCCCTTTGATTGGCCGACGATATAGGCAACCATCGCTTCCATGGGCTGACGAACGCCTTTGCCAAACGAAGCCTTGACGACTTCGGCCTGAGGAATACCTTGCAAGGTTTCCATACAGGTCATCAGTCGTGACTCGAGGTCTTGGACTTTATCCGTGTCAGAAAAATAGCGTGGTAGCTGAGCAGCAGCGCCTTCGACCACACCAGGCCCAAGACCCAAATCACATTTTTCGAGCGATGCGTTTTTAGGTCCCATGGCCTTCACCCAAAGCTCCTCACCTTCCATTTCATAGAGCTCAGCAGGATTGCCGTCAGCCAACATGGCTCTGTATTCCTGCAACTGATCAGCTGCAGACTGGGCGTGCGCGACCAAGGGCGCAGACATCCCAATAGTCAGCGCAAGGGTTGCCGTTATCACGTGATTTTTCATCACTTCCTCCTCCTAGGGGTAAACCGAACGATTTATTTGATTTGGGTTTTGTCGGTACGGGACTCGCCTTTATTGTCTTTCCAAGTCACTGTCAATTCGTCACCTTTTTTAGCACTACCGTTTAACTTAAAGTGAAGAAATGGGTCCTTCGAAACAGCAGGTCCGAGAAAGGCCGTGAATACCGTCTTACCACCCACTTGGGCATCAACGGTTTCAATAAACCAGGCGGGAATCGGCTTGCCTTCAGGATTCTTGCGTTGACCGGTTTCCATCACGTGTCGCATTAACACTTTGATATCCACCACACCACTTGCTTCTACAGTTGCTCTAATACGCATTGGGCTAGCCATTTTATTTACCTCTCTCGATGTCGTTTTATCGCCTAAGCGAATTCAATTTTTACCGTCAATGGCAGTCGATTAACCGCCGCAACCGCCAAGTGTGACTTTGACTTCTTTGGATGTCATGAACCACTTGCCATCGGCCTTAACAACACCGTAGATGTTTGAGGTCTGACCCATCTTGACGCGGGTCGTGGCAAAGGGCTCAGCGCCAGCAGGTAGTTCAAACATGGCGGCCAAAGCACTTGGGTTTTTCTCAACCAAGATGGCCATGTGAGTGGCCTTTAAAGTGGTCTCAACGCCGACAGGCACCACAGCGCCGTTTTCAGCAATATCCGGTGCGCGCAGTGTCACAGCATCTGACTTCGCTGGTGTGCCAGAACCACCAAGCACTTTCACCACATCGTCAAGCGTTTTGGCTTTAAAAGCAGCCTCGTTCCATGTTGCTGCTTCAGCTTGAGTCATGAGGCCAGTGCTAGCCATCAAGCCGACCAAGGCTGTTAATTGCATGAGCGTGCGTCTTTGCTGATTCATTTATAACTCCTAAAAAATTTTTGTCTTATGAATAATGCTACCCAAATACCAAATCCGTCAAGAACCCGTCACCATCCACTTAACCATCACCGAGATGTCATCATCACTGATTTGGGGGTGAGGTGGCATTGGTATCTGGCCCCAAGTACCGACCGCGCCTTTCTTAACTTTTTCTTCAAGCATGGCCAAGCTGCCGGACTGGTCTTTGTACTTATCGGCGACTTGCTTGATCGATGGCCCAACCATGGCGCTTGCTGCCGCGTGGCAAGCCGCACAGTTGTTTGAACTAAAGAGCTGTTTTGCGCTTGGCCCAGCTGTTTCTGCCATGGCAACAACAGGCTGGAAGTTCGTGCCTGGCAAGGCAGCAAGCGGTGGCTTGGTGCTGTCAATGCCTCGGTAAGGTCCAAACGTTCGGTCCTGTAAGGCCAAGTTTTCGTGTGCATTGCGGGCGAAGTCAGGCAAGGAGGACGTAATGACGACTTCTTGAATGCAGTTTGACATACAGGCCGTGTTAACCACATCAGGTTTGCCATCCACTGTCCACATGCCGTGATCGGTCGTCATGCCGTATCTGTTAGGCATCCGTTCCTGTACTTCTGCGATGTTTTGATCGCTAAGAACAAAATCTTCAGGAACGATGTCACCCAAATTCAGCATGTAGGCCAAGATGGCGTAGGTGTCATCAGGTGTCAGTGATCGCGGCGCATTCCAAGGCATGGCACGGTAGATGTAGTCATAAAGCGTTGAAACCGTCGCAACCTTCATCAATGTCGAGCGTTGCGGCTGAGCCGGGTTTGTTAGTGACGCCACACGGCCTGTTTCTTGGTCTTCCAACGTTGTGCCACCAACCAACGGGCCAAAGACTTCAGCAGACTCGCCGAACGCACCATGGCAACTCAAACATTGCGCATCCCAGAGGTGCATGCCGTCTTCAACTGATCCCGAACCTTTGGGCAAGCCCTTAAAATCCGGTCGTACGTCAATGTCCCAAGCCGCCACTTCGTTGGCCGTGGCTTCGCGTCCAATGCCTTCAAACACCAAAAGATTTTGGCTAGCGACAGTGCCGGCAGCAGTTACCAGGGTAAGCGCAGCGATGGTTTTAGCCAATTTGAACATTGCTTAACTCTCCATTTTCGCCGACCTTCCAAGATTGGATGGCATTGTTGTGATAGATAGACCGAGTGCCTCGAACCTCTCTGAGCATTCGGACAGGTGGTTGCACGTAACCCGTGCTGTCAATGGCTCGTGATTGAAGGATGGCTGGCTTGCCATCCCAAACCCAATCGATATTGAATCGCGTCAGTGACTTGTCAAGCACAGGGCTTTCAAGACGTGCCGTGCTCCAGTTCTGACCGCCATCGACTGACACGTCGACCCGTTCGATCTTGCCACGGCCAGACCACGCCAAACCGCTCACGTTGTAAAAACCCGTTGTTAGCAATTGCTGACCACCCGAGGGTGTGGTGATCACGGACTTACATTCTTGAATCGAGGAGTATTGACGGTGTAGCCCATCGGGCATCATGTCGATGTAGTGAGCGGCCTCGTCTTTGGTTGCCCATGGCTTGTCACCGACTTCAATTCGACGCAACCACTTGACCCAACTCACGCCTTGAACACCAGGCACAACCAATCGCAAGGGGTAGCCGTTTTCGGGGCGTAACATTTCGCCGTTCATGCCCCACACCACCAAAACATCGTCCAATGCCATTTCCATGGGGATCGTACGCGTCATGCCTGAGCCATCATTGCCTTCGGCCAACACAAACTTGCCTTTCTTCAGATCAGCGCCAGCCATTTCCAACAGCATCGACAAGGGCACACCGGTGAACTCGCAGCATGACAGCATGCCGTGGGTGTACTGAACCGTTGGTACCGCCACGTTGCCCCACTCCATGCCGGTATTGGCACCACACTCAATGAAATGGATGCGCGAGACGCTAGGCAGACGCAGCAGATCGTCCATGGTGAAAACCAACGGTTTTTTCACCATGCCGTTGATCATCAGGCGGTGTTTGTTGGGGTCAATGTCATACCAACCCTGGTGGTGGCGCTCAAAGTGCAAGCCACTTGGCGTGATGATGCCAAAAAACCCTTGCAGGGGGGAGAATGCCACCGATGAGCCTGATACACGGGTCAGTCCCGGCGACTCTCGCCGCTGGAGATATTTTTCATATGTTGAAGGCGTGCCGTAAGGCTTAACCGCAACAGGTTGACCAAGCGTGGTCTGCCATTCTTGCTTGGTAACAATCGCAGGATCATCTGGGCCAACTTGGGCCATCGCTCTCGTGCTAACACCGGCTGCCATGGTTGCACCAATGGCACCAAGGAAGCTTTTTTGCAAAAACCCGCGCCGCGCCTCAGTTAATCCATCTTCAGTAACTGCCGATCGAAAATCCGCTGGCAAAAAATTTTCGGGTGCGCGTTGTACTCGCCCGATCTTTTGGGATAACTTAGACACTGTCAAGACCGTCTCCGTCACGTTGGCTTTGTCGAAAGCAAAGCTGGTATTTATTTACAAAATTCTATAATGTAATAAGGTAATAAAGTAATTACTTTTAAAGAATTATGGTTAACCCTTACCCCGTAGCGACAGTCGCCGCCCAAAAAGGAGAGGCATTATGAAAAAAAACGACAACTTCGATAACAACACCAAAACACCAAACGATTTTAGTAACGACGGACTTGCGCTGACGGGCAAGAACCACCAAGACCGGCGTACTTTTTTGCGCAATGCCAGCGCAACCGGATTGATGGGTAGCTTTGCTTTGGCCGCGCAACCTATAAAAGCGCAGCAAGTTATCAGCACCAATTTTGACGGGCTAGAAGCCAATGAGGTCGATATCCAAGAAAATGGTATCGAACTTTACGCTTATGTGGCCAAACCAAAAAATGTCACAGCGCCCCTTCCCGTGGTGATTGTTTGTAGCGAAATCTTTGGCGTGCATGAGCACATTGCCGACATCGCTCGCCGATTCGCCAAAGAAGGCTATCTGGCGATTGCCCCTGAATTTTTTACCCGAGCCGGCGATCCCACGTCATTGGGCACTTTCGCTGAGATCATGAAACAAATCATCAGCCAAACACCGGATGCACAAGTCGTGGACGATATCCGTGCCTGCCTCAACTGGGCCACCAAAAACGGCGGCGACGCGAACCGTAGCGCTATTACTGGCTTTTGTTGGGGTGGTCGCATCACTTGGTTAGCCTGCGCCAACATCCCAGAGTTAAAGGCCGGTGTCGCTTGGTATGGACGCTTAGTCGGGGAAAAGAGTGACAATTTTCCTGCCCACCCGGTCGATATTGCCAAGACTCTCAAAGCGCCTGTTCTAGGGCTGTACGGTGGCGCTGACGATGGCATCCCTTTAAACACCGTTGACCAAATGGAAAAAGCCCTGGCACAAGCCACTGGTAACGTGGCTGCACAAGCCTCTCGGTTCGAGATCTATCCTGATGCACCTCACGCTTTTCATGCCGACTACCGAGCCACTTATCGAGAAGCTGCGGCCAAAGATGGCTGGCAAAAGTGTCTGCAGTGGTTTAAGACCCACGGGGTCTGACCGCAGGGCTGGTTTCGCTTCTGAAGCTGAAGCATTACGCTTTAGTCCCGTCTACGGATGGCCCTTTACCAAGCGCAAGGGGTGTCTTTAGACGGTTTTTTTAAGACCGAACAAAAACCGAGATTCTACGAATCAAAGATATGCTTATCCACAAAAAGTATTTCCGCACTTGGCGTGAGTTAACGATACTCTTTCGATGACTAATCGCGAGGATTCGAAAGTCTAAGTGTGTCATCAGATCCATAAAAGTAGCGCACACCCGTCCAAGGGTAAATCCTCACCAAAGTCTATTGGCAATACTGTGCTTCCTTGTAACAATAAGTTTATTAGAAATAGAAATTAAGGTTTTATTGACACGATGGATAAACGGAGACAAATGATATGAGACGTGCTTTTGAATTAAGTCGCACAAGGTCGCTGAAGCGCCTAGGCGCTGCCGCAGTGCTGGTTGCTGCTGGATTTGCCACACCCGCCATGGCGTCAGGTGACAAGGTCGATCCACAGTTTGTCTACAACTCATCGCTGGCTGCAACCTGTGCGAGCTGTCATGGTACCAATGGTGTTAGCGTTGCTGACGCTCGGGTGCCTTGGATCAACACGCTCACGCCAAAAGAGATTGCCAAAGCCATGATCGAATATAAAAACGGCACGCGCTCGGGCACCATCATGCCTCAGCTCGCCAAGGGCTATACCGAAGCGCAAATTGAGATCATTGCTCAAGTACTCGGCAAAAAATAAGGGGAGAACAGCATGAATCGTCGTCTATTTTTGGGACAGAGCGCCGCTCTGATTGGCACAACGGCAGGCATGAACAAGCTAGCTTTGGCCAGCAAAAAAACAAAAGCCCACGTGATCGTGGTTGGTGCCGGCTATGGCGGTGCCACAGCAGCGAAATACTTGCGCATGCTGTCAAACGAAGGCATTGCCGTTACTTTGATTGAACCCAACGGAGAGTTCATCTCCTGCCCGCTGTCAAACCTGGTTGTCGGGGGCGTGGCACAAATGTCCGAAATCACAACCCCATACGAGGGCTTACCAAGCAAGTATGGCATCAAAATGGTCAAAGGCCGTGTTGACAAGGTTGATGCCAGTAAAAAAACAGTCACCACCAACGATGGCACCACATTGTCTTATGACAAATTGGTTCTAGCCCCAGGCATCGACATGAATTTCGACGCGATTGAGGGCTTGGCCCAAGCCAACCGCGATGGCGTGACGCTGCAAGCTTGGAAAGCAGGTCCCGAGACCGTTGCGCTGCGAAAGCAACTCGTCGATATGCCCGACGGTGGGGTCTTCGCCTTGGCGATTCCGTTGGCCCCCTACCGTTGCCCACCAGGGCCGTACGAGCGCACCTGCCAAATCGCCAATTACTTAAAGGAAAACAAGCCCAAGTCAAAGATCATCGTGGTTGACGCCAATCCTGACGTGTCATCGAAGGGCAAGCTCTTTAAAAAAGCCTGGTCTGATATGTACGATGGTTTTATTGACTACCGCCCAGCGCATCGCGTCACAGCCATTGATGCCAAGACAAAGACCATCAAGTTTGAATTCGAAGAAGATCTCAAAGCGGACGTCTTGAATATTTTGCCACCGATGCGTGCAGGCAATATTGTGCGCAGCACTGGCTTGGCCAACATGAACGACCGCTGGGCCGAGGTGACGTTCTTGGACTTCGCATCGACTCAAGCCAAAGACATCCATGTCTTGGGCGACTCGATTCAAACGGCACCCAGTATGCCTAAGTCTGGTCACATGGCGAACCAACACGCGAAGGTTGCTGCAGCGGCCATCGTGGCAGAGATCAATGACTTTCCAGTCAATCCTCAGCCTGTGGTCACCAACACCTGCTACAGCTTCGTAAACGGTAGTGATGTGGTGCACGTGGCCAGCGTCCACCAGTACGTGCCTGATCGTGCCACCTTCATCCCAGTCAAGGGTGCTGGCGGTTTGTCACCAGCACCAAACCAACTCGAAGGCATTTATGCTTGGGGATGGGCCAAAAACATTTGGTCTGATGCCGTTGCTTAAACCTTAAGTTATCTTCACAAAACAGAAAAGATCCCGCTGGGATCTTTTCTGTTTTGTGTCAATCGACATCACACTTGGCACTACTTCGGTGTTTTGCCGCGATTTTCCACGGCGCGCAGAAAATCAAAATCCGCTCCCTTGTCCGCTTGCATCACCGTATCAAGAAATAGCTTGAGGTAACCCCTTTCAGCCGTTGGCGTGACAACGGGGTAATTGATGGCGCGTTCCTTTAACGCTTGTTCTGAAACCAATAGCGTTAATTCCCGGTCGGCCACATTGAGCCGAATCCGGTCACCACTTTGGACATACGCCAAAGGGCCGCCTACTGCTGACTCGGGCGTGACGTGCAGCACGATGGTGCCAAAGGCTGTGCCGCTCATGCGCCCATCCGAGATTCGAATCATGTCTTTGACACCTGCTCGAGCGAGCTTTTGTGGGATCGGTATGTAGCCTGCCTCTGGCATACCCGGTGCGCCTTTGGGCCCGATATTTTTTAGCACCAAAATATCATCCGCTGTGACATCCAAATCGTCACGATCAATGCGAGTCACAAGGTCTTCTATGTTTTCAAAGACAACCGCCCGACCCTCATGGGCCATCAAACGCGCATCGGCGGCTGATTGCTTGATAATCGCACCACCTGGCGCCAGATTGCCGCGTAAAACCGCAATGCCCCCTTGTGGGTAGATCGGTTGGGCGGCTGACTTGACCACGACTTGCGCAAAGCCTGGGCCAGCAGCATCGATCTCTTCGCCCAAAGTTTTACCCGTGACGGTCAGTGCATCCAAGTGCAACAGGGGCTTTAGTTCACGCAGCAAAGTTGCCATGCCGCCGGCGTGGTGAAAGTCTTCCATGTAGTGTTGGCCAGACGGCTTTAAATCGAGCAGCACGGGGGTTTGACGACCCATGCGATCCAAAGCGTCTAAATCAATATCAAATCCCATACGCCCCGCAATGGCTGTCAAGTGAATGATGCCGTTTGTTGAGCCACCAATGGCGAGCAATACCCGCATGGCATTTTCTAGTGCCTTTTCGGTTAGGATTTTGTCAATCGTCAATCCTTCCTTGGCTATCCTGACCGCTTGCCGGCCCGTTTCTTCAGCAATCCGCATTCGATCAGCGGTTACAGCGGGTGGTGAGGCGCCACCTGGCACCGTCATTCCCAAGGCTTCAGCGATACACGCCATGGTGCTAGCCGTGCCCATCACCGAACAGGTGCCAACGCTGGCCACCAATTGGTCGTTGACGTCCTCGACTTCAGCCGCATCGATCTCATTGGCGCGGTATTTACCCCAGTAACGCCGACAGTCGGTACAAGCGCCAACCCGCTCACCGCGATGGCTGCCGGTCAGCATCGATCCCGTGATGAGTTGAATCGCGGGCAATCCAGCCGACGCCGCACCCATGAGCTGAGCGGGTACGGTTTTGTCGCAACCGCCGATCAAAACCACCGCATCCATGGGTTGGGCTAGCAACAATTCTTCCGTCTCCATTGACATGAGATTGCGCAGAAACATGCTGGTGGGCGCTGAGAAGCTTTCGTGGATAGAAATCGTCGGAAAATCAACTGGCAGTCCGCCGGCCAACATCACACCGCGCTTTACAGCCTCTAATAACTGCGGCATGTTGCCGTGGCAAGGGTTGTAGCCACTGCCCGTGTTGGTGATTCCAATCACTGGGCGCTCAAGCGCCTCATTGGTGTAACCCGCACCCTTGATAAAGGCTTTACGCAAAAAAAGCGAGAAGCCCTGATCACCGTAGCTTGTCAGCCCTTTTTTCATGCCCGAGGGTTTGTTGCTCATTAGATTGCTCCGTTTTTTTCGTGATTTAGGCATTATCGCTGACCGCGCACGCCTGACAATGACATCGCAGTGACCATCTTAGAGATTCGATTTAATATCTGCTGGATTGATATCTAGACATCCAAATCAAAACAATTACGACGCAACGAGAAAACATGCTAACCAAACACCTGTTAACACTGCTGCTGACCGCCACAACCTTGGGCTTTACATCGGTCTCCCATGCGCAGAGCAATGCCGCCATTGATGAAATAGCGGGCTATTTGGACTTTAGTGAATACGGCGGTGGTGTGATCTTTGCAGAGCAAATTCCCCGCGAGGCATACAAAGACATCACCATCATTGATGCCAGAGACCCCGCACAATTTGCCCAAGGACACATCCCGGGTGCCGTGAATATCGAATGGCGGCAAGTACTTAACGAACGCGACCAGATCCCAAAAGACAAGATGGTATTGATCTACTGCAACACCGGCTCGCTCTCAGCCCAAGGTGGATTGGCGCTGCGCGTGGCCGGCTGGGATAACGTTCGGATTCTTCAAGGCGGGTTTGAAGAATGGAAAAAAAAAGGCGGCTTTGACGCCAACACCCGTGCCCCAGCGCCGGCCAAGCATTAGTGGGTCATGCCAACCCATTGGCTATAGCCTGGCGATAACCGCCCGAGCAACTGCTGCTGTATCGCTTCGCCCGCCGAAGTCATAAGGCAGAACATCACCTTCTCGAAAGGCCTTCTCTAATGCCTGTTCAATCATCCTAGCACCCTTGAGTAAGACCGGGTCTTGGTGTCGCCAGGACAGCCACTCGAGCATCATGGCAGCCGACAAAAACATGGCACTTGGGTTAGCAATGCCCTGGCCAGCGATATCGGGTGCAGTGCCGTGCGAAGGCTGAAAAACGGCATATTGATCACCAATGTCTGCCGATGGCGCCATGCCCATGCCGCCAACGAGCGCGGCAATCAAATCAGACAAAATGTCGCCAAACATATTTTCTGTCACTAAAACATCGTACTGCCAGGGTTTTAAAACCAGATTTAACGCCATCGCGTCAACGTAAGCATGCTCAATCGTGATGTCTTTGAAGGCTTCAGCACGCTCTTCAAAGACTTGGCGCCAAAACGCCATCGACGCAAAAACGTTCGCTTTGTCAACGCTGGTGACGTGACCTTTTTTGCCTTGTGACTTTCGACTACGGGCCAGTTCAAGCGCAAAATCACAAATGCGTGCGGTTCCAGCGTGCGTGATTTTCATTTGATCAAACGCAGCCGCCTCGCTACCCGTGCCCTCAACATACCCTCGCCCACGCGAGTAAAACAAACCCTCGGTGTTTTCACGAATCAACACCATGTCAATCTCTGACGCGCGAGGATTGCTTAACGGAACAGGCAAGCCAGGCCAAGTGCGAATGGGTCGAACGCCTGCATATAGATCAAGTGCAAAACGCAAATCCAACTGAGGGATGATTTCCGTGCCATCAGCACCGCGAACGTGCGGCAGGCCCATGGCACCAAACAAAATGGCATGCGCTTTTTTGCAAGCATCCAAGGTCGAAGCCGGCAAGGCATCGCCACTGTCCAGATAGTGTTGTGCGCCAGCCGGGTGAATAACCGTATTAAAGTGCCTCTCTATTTTGGGCCCTAACGTTTTAAGCATATCAAGAGCGACCGCGGTGACTTCAACACCGATGCCATCACCCGGCAAAACTGCAATCTCATAGCTTTTCAATTGAGGCTCCTGTTCTATTTCTTTGTTCATAGGTTCGTCTGAGATCCATTTGAAACAACCTTGATCGCAACCGATATGTTGCAACAAAAGTATTCTTGACCACTAACTGCTCAATAGTTTAATACGCGAATAATCCAGCAATTTCTCAAGCCTAAGCTTTAAACCTTGGTAAGGTATTTTTTTGACGAAGGAGTAACAGACCAGACAAAATAGCCATCCCTCCGACCACACCATAAGGCAATCCATAGTCACCCAAACCGGTAACAGCCACCGAAAATATAGATGGTAGCAACAGCACACCGGTAAACATCACACCAGAACCCAACCCGGTGGCCTCCGTCCTCTGTGCACCACCCATACGGGCCCACTCGGCATAGGCCAGCCCGGTAAATCCGCTGGCAGAAATGCCAGCCACCGCACACAGAGTAAGCACAATCCACTGCGACCAACCCAAGTCAAACTGCCCCGTGAGAACAGCTGCTGCCCCCATGATGAATCCCTGCCACGCCAACAGCACACGGGCAGCTACCCACTTGTCGGCTAACCAACCCCAAATCGGTCGACTAATCACGGCCGCAAGTTGGTACAGGGCCAAAGCCCAACCGGCCTGAACCAAGTCAAAACTCGTTTTGCTCGTGAGGTGCACGGTCAAAAATGCAATAAAACAGAGCTGCAAGCCACTGTAAAAAAAACATGCAAAGGCGAGCCCACGCAGATCAGGGCGCTCAAAAAATATCTTGATGGGTGCCCACAGACCGGCGCTTAATATTTGACGCGTAGGATCTCGACCCGAATCCCACCCCTGACGCACATACTCAAGCAACAACAGTGCAACCACCACTGGCAGTGCTTGCCACAGTAGCGCGGCTTGCCAACCAAAGCTTAAAGTCAATGGCGCCATGAAGACGCCAGCCATCATCCCGCCAAGAGGTACACCCATTTGCCGGATCGACAACACCAGGTTCATCATTCTTAATGGGGTTCGCGGCACCAACAAATGCGCACTTGACGGTGCCGTTGCGCCGTAGGCCAAACCCAGTAGTGCAGCCCCTAGGACAACAGAAAAGACACTGCCCAAAGAACACGCAATGAGCATCGCCAGCGTGGCCACCAAAACCAACTGACTGACCCTGACCGCACCAAAGCGGTCAATAAAGCGCGGTGACAGAAGGGCCGAAATGATCCCAACACCGTAGACCGTCGACACAAAAAAACCGACCAGCGTATCGGGCACCTGGAGATCTTCGGCAATCACAGGCGCCACCACCGGGAAAGAAAAGGCTGCCATTGTTGCCAAACTCTGCGTCGCGAGGGTGGCCATTAAAGGCAGTACTGGAAATCCTAAATGTTCACGCGCATCGTTTGCGAGCGGCGAGTGTTTGACACCCATGAGTCTCTGACCTGTCAGGTTCTAATACATGTTTTAATTTTGAGGCGCAGATCCTTGTTACCAATGTATTTCTTCAATACACGGCGGGTTCAAGTGGATCTCAACAATCCGCACAAGCTTGCCAGTTATCATACTGTAAGGCGTACTTCACAGCTCAAGTGAAACCTAGTGCCTTTTGGCAACAAAGCCCTAAGCGCCTAGGATTCTTCTCAAAACGAATCGTCAATCATCCTGTCAGAGGACAGCGATGTTAACCATGCCATCTGGTTATGACCGGTGAGCAAAGGCTTTAAAGTGTAGACTTTGACAAACCCAGCCAAAAGGCTCTAGCCCCTGCAACATGATGCGACTCAAACACGCCATATTGATCTTAATACTGACAGGCGCAGTGGCTGGGTGCGACGCAAAAGACTGGGACGCTACTGGCTATGCCGATGGTTATGCCTCAACAGTGAGCGCAAGTTGTGGGCTTGCGCCGCCCCCTGTTGATGGTCGGTACGATAAATTCAAATACGCTAGAGGTTATGCCCGCGGCGCAAAGGCTGCCGAGGCAGACGTTAAAAGCAAGGGCTGCGCGTCTACCGACATCAGATGAGGTAAAACATGAAGATGGCCGTAACAATATTTTCGTGGATCGAAATCGTTGAAAAACCACAGGCAATCCACCGGGGAGCAAATCGCCGCGCCTGACCGCTGCAATAAGTTGCGGCACGTAGCCGTCAAAAAGACTATGCCCTTTCCATGTTGGCAAACCCAACAATCGGTCATCATCGCAACAAAGACCAGCCTGCCTGATTGGCTTTAGACGCGGATGACTTTGCAGTCTGGTGCGAGT